>RCNI01000463.1_pt1 | contig 25231 bp, 25 predicted proteins | sample 2041151 | NCBI WGS metagenome assembly RCNI01 (sample SAMN09708214, study PRJNA481090) | feces metagenome | isolation source: feces | place: Antarctica: Albino Rookery | reverse complement strand
CACACCTTGCTGCTTCTTATATTTGCCCGCATTTGCGAACGAAACCCGGCTTGTGCTTGACGCACAGCCGGGTTTCTCGACACTCTGAGACGGAGTACCTTTCGGTACTCCGTTTTTTTATATGTTCATTTAAGCCTTGGTCCTTCGTACTTGTTATTCTTAGACGCTTTGAGTTTGTCAATAATACCTGTAAAGCTGAAATTTAAAATAGAATTTGGGCGGCTCCAGCTCAAATCTGTTTTTTCTGATATAAAATCTTTTAATGCTGTACATGCGCCGCCTGAGACGGTGGATTTGTCTACCATATAAGCAGACTGCGTACTTATGTAAAGATACATATATTTTTTATCTTCTATAAGCCGGCAAAGTTTAGAGTAGGGTACTATTTCTCCCTTATCGTAGAAAGTAAATCCTTTATCGGTGAATACATAATTCGATTTGGGAAAGACATTGTTCATCTGCCGGATGACATTTTTGGTCTGATGCCTTATTCCGGCGTTCAGCCCTGTTATCATGGTACAGCCAATGATGAGGGCAATATACGGCGTATACATCTGCTTGTCGGCGTACAGACCGTAGATTATCAGTAGAATGGCAATAAGAGAATGTGCAACCCGCTTGCCGAACTGGAAGGTTCTCTGCTGAGTTTCCACCAGTTTTCCTATTGTCTCAGGTGAATGCTGCATTTTTGCTGTGAAACGGGCCATAAGTAACTCCTCTGTTTATATAGGTCTGGAAAAATTATTTAAAGAACATACGCCGGCTTATTTCTGAGGCGGCAACATGCCCTAACTTTACTATCTCTTCTCTGTATTCCGGCGTGTCCATTTCAGTAGGGTATAATATGCCCACTGCGGCAACTGTTTTGGAATCATCGTTTACTGCGAAGGCGTGAGAACGGGTGTTGGGGTTATCGTCAGAATAATAGCAGTAGCCTGTGGAACGGATTTCCTTGAATATTTCATTTAACTCTGGGCTTATCTCCGTGATGCCGCTTTCGCCTGCCTTTTTGCGCCGACTCAGGGTATAATGAAGGGTTTCATTGTCCATGTTCGCCATAAGCAGACGGCCGCTGGCGGTAGTTTCCAGAAATCCCTGAATCATTTTTCCGTCACTCATAGGCAGTATGTTGCGCTTATCGATGTGGTAAACAATGAATTTCTTGCCGTTGCATATAACGGAAATGAAAACAGAAGCATCTGTTTCTTTGTGCAGCCATTTCAGAACAGGAGTGGAAATACTGACAAGAGAATTTTGATAACGGCCGTATCGTGACAGCATATATGCCCACGGACCTAGTCGGTATCCCTCTTTTCTGGATACGCGCTCTACATAAAAAGATTCACACAATGTATCCACTATATGCGCGCAGGTGGATTTGTTAATACCGACTTTTTCGGCTAATTCGCCAAGAGTTATTGGAATTTCATGTGCACTGGACAGTATGGTGAGGATGTCCATTGCCTTCTTTACTGACATAATCATTAAATTACCACCGACTTTTTGTGTAATATGAAAAATAGAAGCGAAATAATTTCACTATGTTAAATGATATAACATTGAGCCTGAAACTTCAAGATAAAATCAAAAAAGCATAAAATAATCGTATATTATATAGGGCAAAATGGCGCTTTAACAGTAAAATGATGGGTGAACGAAGAAACGAAATTTAATGTTTCATAATAAGAAACTTGTTGACAATAGCCAAGAAATGGTGTAATTATTAAGGCATATGGAATGCAATGTAGTGAACATGTTGCATTTTGACAACAAAAATGAAATTTTGGAAGGAGAACAATTATGAAAAAAGTATTTAGCTTGATACTTGCATTGGCTATAGTGTTCGCGCTTTGCGCCTGCGGAGAAAAAGCTCCTGCTGAAGAGCCTATAAACCCTGCTGCCGAAGAAGAAAAAGCTCCCGAAACCGCAGAAAATTCCGCAGCAGAACCTGTTGTTCTGAGATTTGCTTTTTCTGAGGCTCCCGAAAGCCAGACCGCTCAGGTAATGAACGCCGCTAAAGAGCGCATTGAAAAGCGCACTGAGGGCCGCGTTATTTGCGAGCCCCACTGGGCAAATGAGCTTGGCTCCATCAACGACTGCATTGAGCAGATAACCATGGGCGGCAACATAGTCAGCGCAACATCCGCTTCCTCCTGGGCTCCCTACGGCTGCCCCGACATGACCGCAATGGACAGCATGTTTGCTTTCTCATCCATTGAGGAAATTGCAAACTTCAATAAGTCCGGTATGTGGAAGAACATGGTAAAGGAACTTGAAGAAAAGGGCAACATCCACATGATCTGCATGAACTGGGCAGCAGCTCCCCGTGTAGTTCTTGCCAACAAGCCCATCAACTCTGTTGCAGACCTGAAGGGTATGCTGGTCAGAGTACCTACCGATACTTATGCTGCATGGTTCAGCGCTCTTGGTGCATCTCCCGTTTCCGGTATTCCTTTTGCTGAGGTTTACACAAATATTGAGTCCGGCGTTATCGAGGGTGCTGAGGCTCCTTTCGCCACCCTGTCCGACTTCTCCGTACAGGAAGTTGCAAAAAATGCCTTCGCTTCCAACCACACTTACGCTTCCGGCTGCCTCGGAACCTCTACCAAGATATGGAACATGATGTCCGAAGAGGACAGAATGATCGTTGAGGAAGAGCTCTCCGCCGCAGGTGAGGAATACTCAGCTCTGTGCGCTGCAAGCAATGCAGAGTACATGAAGAAGTTTGAAGAAGCCGGGGTTACTATCGTTGAACCTTCTGAGGACGATATAGCTGCTATGCAAGAAGCGGCTACCAAGGCCGCTAAAACTCTCGGTCTTCGCGACGGTATAATGGAAGAAATCAAGGCTGCTTCCGTTGGCTGATGCCTTATTAAAACAAAAAAATCTGCACGTCCGTTATCAGGGGCTGGGTAAATGCCCGGCTCCTGATTTTATTTTATGAGTTTTAGCCAGAGGTGAAAAAATGAAGAAACTCAAATGGCTCGTCCTTCATATTGAAGAAATAATCTCAGGTATTGCCATTGCTATTATGATGTGCGCTATTTTTCTGAACGTAATAATGCGCTATGTGTTCCGAAACCCTACTGCATGGGCAGATGAACTGGCTGTAATATGCCTTGCATATGTGACATTTGTTGGCGGTGCAGCCGCTTATAAGAAAAACCTGCATTTTGGTATTGATGTGCTTCTGGATCGGCTGCCGGTCAATATAAGAATGATTATTCGCCAGCTTACGAACTTTGTGTTTATCGTAATGTTTGGTTTCGTTACTGTAATGGGTTACCGGCTTTTTGCAAGTGCTGTAAAAGTATTTAACTATTCCGGCTGGTCTTACAAGATAATGGATGCGGCTCTTCCGCTCGGATTTCTGAGCATGACTATATATTCCTTATACTTCTTCATTCAGTCGTTCAGAGACAGAGATGCCTATATCCGGCGCTATGAAACAAGCTACGAAGAAGAAAATGTAGATGAAGAGCTTGTAAAAGCAAGCGAAAAGATATTCAATCGCGACGAAACCGAGGAAGGAGGAACAGACAAATGACGATATGGCCCATAATCGGTGCGCTTATACTTTTCTTTTTAGGCGTTCCCTGTGCTTTTGCAATGATGATGGTGTGTATTCCGTACTTCTTAATGGACCCATATATAAGCGCTACGGTTATTGCACAAAAGCTTCTCGCCAGCTGTGAGTCACAGTCTTTGATGGCAATCCCCTTCTTTATTACAGCCGGCGCTATTATGAACTACTCCGGCATATCCGAAAAGCTTATGGAGTTTGCCGATGGTCTCGTCGGTCATCTTACCGGCGGTTTAGGCCATGTTAATGTGCTTATATCCACTCTTATGGGCGGAATTTCCGGCTCAGGCGCCGCAGACTGCGCTATGGAGTGTAAAGTTCTGGTGCCTGAAATGCTCAAATACGGTTACAGTAAGCCCTATTCTGCCGCAATTACTGCTGCAACTGCCTGCATTACACCTATAATTCCTCCCGGCATAAACCTGATACTGTTTGCCTGTATGTGTGAATGCTCGGTAGGACGGCTTTTGGCGGCAGGATATGTTCCGGGTCTTCTGCTTGCCGTAGTATTTTTGGTTTTAAACTACGTCATATCCAAAAAACGCCACTATGTAGGCGCAAGGAAAAAAATGATGCCCGGAAAACAGCTCCTTCGCCTGTTCCTTCAGGCGGCATGGGCGCTTTTTCTGCCCTTCGGCCTTATCATGGCTCTCCGTTTCGGTGTATGCACCGCAACCGAAGGCGGCGTTCTTATGGCTTTTTATTCTCTCTTTGTAGGAAAGTTTATTTATAAAAAGCTGGATCTGAAAAAACTGCCCCAGATAATGACCGAGGCTGTAACTTCCACAGCTCCTGTAATGCTTATTCTCTGTGCTGCAAACCTGTTCAGCTACTATATGTCCTGGGAGACCATTCCCTCCCAGCTCACACAGCTGCTTTTGAATTTCACCAGCAACAAATATCTGTTCCTGCTGTTGTGCAACATCCTGTTCTTAATAGTGGGCTGCTTCATGGATGCAATGGCGGCGATGATAGTTATTGCGCCTCTGCTTGCACCTGTTGTCCGTGCTCTCGGAATAGACATTACCCATTTCGGACTTATGATGTGCTTCAACGTTGGGCTTGCTGCAATTACCCCACCTTTCGGAACCTATATCTTTATGGTCTCCGGTCTGCTCAAAATGAAGACCTCAGAGATGATAAAGGAAATATGGCCGTTTATTGCGGTGGCAGTAACAGTTTTACTACTTATAACATATGTACCCGGATTTTCCACGTTCATACCGAATCTGATGTACGGTACAAATTAAAAAGTATACATTTATCTTACAGAGCTGAACGGAGGAAGCTTTCCTATGCTTATGGATGAATATGGGGCGGTACTTACATCTGCAATAGAAAAAATACTGAGCACCCAGAGAGAAAACATGATAAAAGCGGCAGATATGATAAAAGACACCATCTCAAATGACGGACTTATATATGTCTTTGGCTGCGGACACTCCCATATTTTAGCGGAGGAGGCTTTTTACAGAGCGGGAGGGCTTGCCTGTGTGAGCCCGCTCTTTAATGAACCGCTTATGCTCCACGAGAGTGCTTCATTGAGCAGCCATCTGGAGAAGGAAAGCGGTCACGCCCAGGAAGTGCTGCGGGATATGAAATTCTCTCCGGAAGATACGTTTATCTGCGTTTCTACATCAGGGATAAACGGTGTTCCGGTGGAGGTGGCGGCCGCAGTAAAGGAGCAAGGCATAAAGCTCATAGGAATAGCCTCGGATGCGTATCTCGGGCAGAATTCCCGAAGTGTGCTGGGCCTGCATTTGCAGGACATCTGCGACGTCTGTATTGACAATGCAGCGCCATACGGTGATGCCTGTCTCAAACCGGAAGGGCTGAGCGTAAAAATGACTCCGGTCTCTACGGTTACAGGAACCTTCATTATAAACAGTATTCTTGTTGAGGCGGTTGATATGGTGCTCAGACAGAATATTGAACCGCCCATATACCTCAGCGGAAATATTACGGGTGGAACAGAATACAACCAAAGCCTCATAGAAAGATACAGCGGCCGGATAAAATGTCTTTGATTAAGAGAAGTGATTTTATGAGAATTTCTGTATTAGGTTTGTGCGGACGATCTGTTTTTCTGAAAACAGACCATTTCCACGCGCCCGGTGAAACTGTTATTGCCGAAGAGCTTTACACAGAACCGGGAGGTAAAGGCTTCAATCAGGCTGTTGCAGCCGCAAGGCTGGGGGCGGAGGTATTTTTTTTGACATGTGTGGGAGATGATGAAGAGGGCAGAGAATGTCTGCGCTTTTTGGAAAAAGAGGGCATTTCGCCTGTTGCTCAGGTGATTTTAAACGCAAGAACGGCATATGCCGACATCCTGACGGACAAAACAGGCGAAAGCCGCATTACTGTCTATCAGGGGACTTCAAAACAGCTCTCGCCGCAATTTATCCGCGACAATGAGCATGTGCTGGCTCAAAGTGATATGCTGCTTTTGAATAATGAGTATCCTGAGGAATGCAACTATGCAGCGGTGGAAATCGGAGAAAAATACGGTATACCTGTCATATTAAATCCGGCACCTGCCTATAAAATGGACAGCGAACTGCTCAGAAAATGCTTTCTCATAACGCCCAACCGCACCGAGGCATCGGTAATTCTGGGCGAGAGCGAAAATGGCGCAGAAACATTCCGAGATATATTTAAAAAGCACAGTATAAATACTGCTGTGGTTACTCTGGGAAGTGAAGGAGCATTGCTTATTGAAAGCGGAAAGAGCATTAAGTTCCCCTCAATTCCATGTGAGATAAAAGATACCACAGGCGCAGGAGACACATTTAACGCAGCTCTTGCAGTTGCCGTGCTGCTTGGTATGGATTTGCCCGAAGCGGTTGAATACGGTATAAATGCCTCTGCACTCAGCATCAGAAAAAAATATGTGATGCCGGGTTTACCGACAAAAGAAGAGCTTTGTGCAGGCTTTATAAAACTTGAAACAACAGAAACGGAGTGAAAGATAATATGGATAAATCTAACGGATATTTACCTAAGGTAATAGAGCTTTTAAATAAGATTGAAGACGAGCAGTATGATAACATAAAAGCGGCTGCCGAGCTTATGACCAAGGCCATAGCAAACGACCGCCTTATAAATGTTTACGGCGGCGGCGGACATACAACTCTGCCTGTGGGAGAAATGTTCTTCCGCGCCGGCGGCCTGTGCAATATTAACCCCTGCATGGAGACCGGCCTTTCCGTTTTCAATCAGGCTCAGAAATATCTGGCATTTGAAAGATGCGTGAATTTCGGCAGAGCCATTATGGACTATTATAGCCTGCAGAAAGATGATGTCCTGATAATATACCACAACATAGGCACCAATGCCGCCACCATAGATGCAGCCATGGAGGCAAAAGAGCGGGGAGTTAAGATAATTGCGGTATCTTCCAGTCAGTGGCAGGAAGGCATACCTGAGGACTATGAACTCAGACATCCTTCACACAAAAATCTTTATGATTTTGCAGATGTATGTATAGACGACTACAATCCTCTGGGCGATACAGTGGTTAAGCTTGACGGATTTGAGACGCCTATTGGACCTATCTCCAACCTGACCGACTTCTACATTGCCCACAGACTTGAGATAGAATGTGCAAAACTCTGCATTGAAAAGGATATAGAGCCTCCGTTTTGGCGCAGCGCAAATGTACCGGGCGGTGACGAATTTAATAAAAAGAATCTGGAAAAATACAGCAGCCGTATAAAGATGCTGTGAGTTAGAGGGAAGTAAGCTATGGATAAAAATTTCTGTACAAGCCTGATTAAAATGGCAGAAAAATATTCTGCCGCTGAAAATCTGCAGCCGGAGCTCGTAGACGGTGCGCTCAAGCTCGAATGCAATAAAGGAAAGTTCTGTTTCTTTTATGATTTTAATAAGACCTTCGATTTTGACGGCTATATAAACGTGCCGATGTTCCACTGGCAGTTAAAGCGCCGCTACTCAGAGCTCAGAGGCCTGCTGGATAGAAAAGTTGTAACTCCGGCACTGGCGATGCGTATTCATCACATAGTTCCGAGAGACAATTTCACCCGCAGCCTCAACGATATAATGGTTTTTGAAACAAACCTGTTTGAGTTTGTTACCCGCAGCCGCATAAACAAGGTTTTTGCAGACTTCAGCGGTGATGTATATACAAACTGCATCATGTCCTCAGAGAATAATGTGAAAGCAAGCATGGAGATGGGCTTCTCTCCTGACGGCAGCGAGCCTGTTCTGCTCCATGAGGTGGTTGCCAGAAACGGAGTTGCTTCCGACCTGCCTGTTGATACCCAGATAGTACAATATCCTATCTATGTTCTTAAAGGCAAGGAAACCAAGGTCTACAACGAGATAGATTTTGAACTTTACGGCATGGACAATACAGAGGCAGACTGTATCAGATTTGTACTTTGGGCCTTATCAGACCTGAGCCGCATAGATGATCTGCGCGAGGAATATGCACATATTGAACAGGTGTGCGAGGCTGCCGCTGCTTCCAGCAGCAGCTTAGAATATACAAATGTGGGGGTCTGAATATGAAACAGGTAAATCTTGCAATCGCGTCCCTGACTCATGCTCATGTGCGGAAATACTATCAAACCCTGCATGACAACCAAAGAATAAACTGGGTCGCCGTATCATGCGCCACAGAAGAAGTGGCAGAGAACTTTAAAGCTTACGGCTATGATGTGCCGATTTATATGTCCACCGAGGAAATGCTGAAAGCACATCCGGAAATTGACGGCGTTATTATTGCCAGCGAAAATTTCCGCCATTACGGAGATATGGAGCTTTGCTGCAAGTACGGCAAACACATGCTCTCCATGAAGGTTCCTACTTTTGATCTGGAAGAGTATGACAGAATGATAGAAATGGTTGAAAAAGCCGGCGTTATCTGTCAGGTAGAGCTGGAAATGCACTATAATCCCAGCTGCGCCAAGGCTTTAGAGCTTGCACGCAGCGGAGCAATTGGCAATATAATTTCTTTTAATGCTACCAATATTACTCTGTCTCCCGTGTGGGCATTTCCTTGGCAGGGTGATCCCGAAATTTCCTACGGTAAGCGCATACCGCTTAAAGACGGTGATAATCGTTTCCGCGGCGGCGCACTCAGCGACCATCCTCATATATTTGATATACTGCGTTGGGTAACCAACAGCGATTACGACTATGTTTTTGCTGATGTGGCAGACAACATAAGAGATATTGAGGAAGAGGATGTTATTTATGTAACCGGACGGATGAAAAACGGCTGCAAATTCCTTCTTGACCCCTCATGGTCACGGCATGAGGCAATGACCAAGCTGCCCGTAGACTGGGATCTTCACCCCAAACGCATGGAGGTAAACTTCTCCATTGTGGGCACTGAGGGTGTAATTCAGGCCGACTGCTTCGGACCTAATGACAGCTACTGCGGTGGGCACAATAACAGATATGCTGTTCAGTATACCTACTTTGATGAATGGATAGGTATGATGGACGAATTCTGCGACTGTATCCTTGAAAATAAGCAGCCCAAGATCAATCTTCAGTGGCATCGACAGACTATCGAAGCAATGGTACGCTGCTATGATTCCGTGGCTGCCGGAAAGCCTATATATATATGAACAAGTGAGGGAAAAACAATGGCTATAAAACATACCGCCATCAGCTATTACGGCATAAACTATGTTGAGCATGCAGAGCAGGACTTCAAAGAGATGATAGAGCACGGATGCGACACCGTTATTCTGGCACTTACTGAGTTTGACATTGATTTCTGGTTCCCCAATATAAACATCATCGTTAAAAAGGCTCATGAGCTTGGACTCAGAGTTCTGGCTGATACATGGGGTGTTGGTAAGTATTTCGGAGGGGAGCAGGTCAGTCTCTTCCTTCAGAATAATATCCATCACCGTCAGGTGTCCGCATATACGGGAGAGGTATTGAACGCTGCATGCTTCAACACAAATTCTTTCCGTGATTACTTCAAGGGCATTTGCATGAAGCTTGCAAAAGAAACCGAGATAGACGGTTTCTTCTGGGATGAGCCTCACTATGCCTACCCCAAGGCCTACGCTTCTATCACCGGTGGCGCTGGAGATGACTGGGCCTGCCGCTGCCCTGAGTGCATGAAGAAGTTTGAAGATTACTATGGATATGAAATGCCCAAGTTCATGAATGATGACGTAAAGCAGTTTCGCTGGAGAGAGGCTCTTAAAACTCTGGAAATCGTATCCAAGGCATTAAAGGAGTATAATCCCAAACTTGAGATAACCTGCTGCGTCCATGCAACCTTGAACAGCTATTATGTGACAGAGCTGCGCGGATATGACAACTGGGAAATGGTTGCAGCCTGCCCGTATTTCGATGTGTTCTCAACTACCATTATCAAGTGGAATTTGCCTGAGAGCTTTTTCAGAGAGATTACAGAGCGCACTGTGGCCATTGCCAAAAAGTACGGCAAAGAGTCTGAACGCTGGATCATGGGTTACAGCCAGCGCCCCGATGATTTTGCACAGATCGATAAGGTAGTGGACATGTACGAAGAACTGGGCGTTGACCGTCTGGGAACATGGACATACAGAGGCGGCCTTGGTACATCTGTTGCTGCAAAGGACCCCATTGAGTTGTGGGATGCAATAGGCAGAAACTACAACAGAGTGTTGAAAAAGTAAGCATATTTCATAAGTCGATATCGCAAATAGCAAAAAAACGGGATAGCATAACATATCGTTATGCTATCCCGTTTTAGTTTATAAATTGTGTCAGTTCCCGGAGAACTTTCAGCGCATACCCTTATCGTAGGGGATACCTTCTGCCTTAGGAGCTCTTGACTTCTTGGAGGTGAAGGCCAGAACAATAAGAGAAATGATGTAAGGCAGCATGTTGTAAACAGCGGCGGGGATATTCATTGCGCTGAGGAAATCAATGCCGCCGTAAACGTTGCTCAGCGCACGGAACATACCGAAGAGGAGAGCCGCCAGAGCAATCTTTATAGGCTTCCACTGACCGAAGATCATAACGGCAAGACCGAGGAAGCCGAAGCCTGCAACACCGTTTTCAAACTTCCACTCGCTGACACCTGCGGTAATGTACACGATACCGCCCAGACCGCCGAGAGCACCGGAAATGAGAACACCGGCGTAGCGCATTTTCTGGACATTGATACCAACGCTGTCTGCTGCCTGAGGATGTTCACCGCAGGCCATAAGGCGGAGACCGAAACGGGTCTTGTACAAAGTCACATATGCAAAAATAAGTGCCAGAAGAGCAAGCAGCATGAACCAGTTGAATTCAAAGCCGCCTATATTTACAAGGAAAGCTTTCTTTGCGTTTATGTACTGGATAGTAGAGGAAACGTTATCTACGCACTCAGCGGTGTTCATAGCCTTTACAAAGACTGTGGCACCTGCTGCGCCCAGAAGGTTCATGGCGCTTCCTACCAGTGTCTGGTCAGCCTTAAAGTTAATGGAGGCAACTGCCAGAAGCAGGGAATAAATGGAGCCCATTATTACAGAGGCCAAAACTACCAGAACTATCATCATGAAAGCGGAGGTATCGCCAGGCAGGAACTTCATTGTGAGAGCACCGCCCAAAGCGCCCATTACCATTATACCTTCAAGACCGATGTTAATAATACCGGAATGTTCGGAGAAACAGCCGCCCAGAGCAACCAGCATCAAAACGGAGGCAAAAATAAGAGTGTACTGAAGAAGTAATATCATTTGTTTTCTCCTCCTTCCTCAGTGTCGGCAGCTTTAAGTGCCGCTTTTTTCTCAGCCCTCTGGTCAAGGCGCTTGTTGAGAGTGTACTTGAAGAAGAACACAAAACCGCAGAGGTAAATTATAAGTGAAGAGATAAGATCGGAAATCTGGGCAGAGTACATTGTTTTATCAACATAGGCACCGCCCACGGTAATATGCTGAATGAAGAATGAAGAGAAGATTGCGCCGATGGGGTTCAAACCGCCGAGAAAGGCGGCGGAAATGCCGTTAAAGCCCGTTGCAGGGACTGCTGACTGAGTGCAGGACCACTGTTCAAAGCCGGTGAGGAAGAGAAGTGCGGCACCCATACCGGCAAGACCACCGGAAATAGCCATGGTGAGAACCAGATTTTTCTTTTCCTTCATACCGCAGTATTTTGCAGCGTTTTTATTAAAGCCCGTAGCCTTCAGCTCATATCCGAGCTTTGTCTTTTCCAGCACAACCCATACAAGTACGGCCACCAGAATAGAAAGAGGAATGGCTATGGTAACATACTGATTGTTATTGAAAAGGGAGTCCAGTCCCATGCTGGGAAGAACAGCGTTGGGATTTGCTGAACTGAGTACAACGGTGTAGGGGCTGGTAGGTTCCTTTACAGGGGTTAAAAGGATGTTAACAAGATAAAGGCTTATCCAGTTGAGCATTATGCAGGAAATAACTTCGTTTACGTTGCACAGGGCCTTTAAAAGACCGGAAATTGCACCGAGAAGAGCACCTGCAATGATAGCTGCGATAAGGCACACATACCAGGGCATACCCAGACCTAAAGCAAAGTAAAGGCTTGCGCCGGCACCTACAACGTACTGGCCTGCAACACCGATATTGAAAAGACCTGCCTTGTATGCGAAAAGCACGGAAAGACTGCACATGATAAGCGGTGCTGTTTTTACAAGGGTGCTGCCTAAATATTTGAGCTGGGTTTTAGGCTTATTGTAAGTGAAGAAGTTTTTGATAATGGTGGTTATTGCCTCACCTGCACCGGCAGGGTTAATTATAAGCAGAACAATGTAGCCTATTAAAAGACCGATTATGATGCACAGCAGAGAGGCAATAAGTGACTGGAAGCCGCTTCTGCGAAGCAAGGGAGTTTTTACTTTTTCCTGATTCACTTTTTGACCTCCTCTCTCTTTGCGCCAGCCATGTAAAGGCCAAGCTCCTGAACGCTTGTGGCTTTGGGGTCAAGCTCGCCCACAATTTCGCCCTCATACATAACCAGTATGCGATCGGACAGAGCCATAACCTCGTCAAGCTCAAGACTTACAAGCAGAACTGCTTTACCCTTGTCACGCTGGGCAACAATCTGCTTGTGGATATATTCAATAGCGCCTACGTCAAGACCGCGGGTAGGCTGAACGGCGATAAGAAGGCTTGTTTCCTTGTCCATTTCACGGGCAATTATGGCCTTCTGCTGGTTACCGCCGGACATGCTTCTGGCAGTAGTGACGGAGCCCTGACCGGAGCGGACGTCAAACTGCTCAATAAGCCTTGCTGCATACTGGCGGATAGCGCCGCGCTTTAAGAAGCCTGCCTTATTTACAAATTCAGGCTCGAAATAGCGCTGAAGCACAAGGTTATCCTCCAAAGAGTAATCAAGCACAAGACCATGCTTGTGTCTGTCCTCGGGGATATGGCTCATACCCTTAACGGAGCGGCGGCGAATAGGGGCGGAGGTGATGTTTTCGTCTTTGAAAACAACCTTGCCGCTCTTTACAGGCTCAAGACCTGTAAGGCCGTAGACAAGCTCGGTCTGACCGTTGCCGTCGATACCGGCAATGCAGACGATTTCGCCCTCTCTGACATCGAAGCTTACATTGTGTACAGCGTCGTGCTTGTGAGTTTTGGAAGCCACACACAGATTTTCAACGTGGAGTACCGGTTCACCGGGTTTGGCGGCGTCCTTGTGTACTGTAAATTCAACATCTCTGCCGACCATCATTCTGGAAAGCTCTTCCTTGGTGGTGTCGGCGATGTTAACTGTGCCTATGTATTTGCCCTTGCGGAGAACCGTGCAGCGGTCGGCAACGGACATGATCTCGTTAAGCTTATGGGAGATAAAGAGAATGGATTTGCCTTCTGCGGCAAGACCTTTCATTATCTGCATCAGCTCGTCAATTTCCTGAGGGGTAAGAACAGCGGTAGGCTCGTCAAAAATCAGAATCTCGTTTTCACGGTACAGCATTTTGAGAATTTCGGTGCGCTGCTGCATACCTACTGTTATATCCTCCACCAAAGCGTCCGGGTCAACCCTGAGTCCGTATTTTTCGCTCAGTTCAAGAACTTTCTTTCTGGCCTCGTCCTTGCGGAGAAAACCGAATTTGCAGGGCTCAACGCCCATTATGATGTTGTCAAGAACAGTAAAGCATTCAACTAATTTGAAGTGCTGGTGCACCATTCCGATACCAAGCGCATTTGCGTCATTGGGGTCTTTGATGTTTACCTGCTTACCGTATTTTTTGATTATGCCCTCTTCCGGCTGGTAAAGACCGAAGAGAACACTCATCAAGGTGGATTTACCGGCACCGTTTTCGCCCAGCAGGGCATGAATTTCACCCTTGCGCAGCTGCAGGGTTATGTTGTCGTTTGCGATAATACCGGGGAAACGCTTGGTAATATTAAGCATTTCTATTGCATAAGGCTGCTCCAAACTTGAAGACCTCCCCTCAAAATATATCTCTCCCACTGATATAATCAGGGGGAGGAAGCCGAAAATTACTCAAAATCGGCTATATCTCTGAGTTTTTATTGTACTACAAAATTTTTTATTTTTCAAAAGAAATTTTATGGAACTTTAAGATATTGCACTAAAAGGCAATAAAAAACGGGACAGAGATAAATCTCTGTCCCGCAGGATAAGTAAATTTAATTACTTGATGTTGCCGTACTCGTTAACAGTGATAACGTGCTCGGGCATAGCGCTTGCATCGCTGATGCTCTCAACGGTAACAGTGCCGTCGAACATAGCCTTAACAAGCTCCTTGTAGTTGTCCTGAGTGAAGCCATCGTTCCAAGCGGTGGACTCCATGGGGAGCTGTACGTAGTTCTCTTCGGCATTCTCGGAAATGAGACCGAGGTTCTCAACCTTGCCGCCGTAGTTAGCGAAGTTACCTGCAGCAATCTCGGAAAGCATGTGCTTAACAGTTTCTGCAAGACCCTTCATAGCGGAAGTAACGGTCAGGCCTTCGCCGTAAGCGGTATCGATGATACCGGCCTGGTCGACGTCAACACCGATGACCTTGCCTTCAACCTTAGCAGCTGCCTCAGCTGCGGAAGTGAAGATACCGCCGCCGCAGGCGAAGACAACCTCAACGCCCTTCTCGCCGTACCAGGTATCCATGTAAGCAGTTATGTCAGCATCACCGAAGAACTGGTTGCCGTAAACATACTCAACAGCAACTTCGTTCTCAATGCCAAGCTCCTTAGCAGCAGCGTCAGCACCCTGAACAAAGCCGAAGCCGTAACGAACAACAGCAGGAACTGCCATGCCTCCCAGGAAGCCCAGGTGCTTGTAGCCCATCTTAACAGCAGCATAACCTGCCATGTAGCCGCAGAGCTCTTCCTGGTAAACAGCAGAGTAAACATTTGCGGACAGGTGAGCGTCACTCTCTTCCTTGAAGGAGGACATGATGTCGAACTCGGAAACGTCAAGAGCGATGAACTTTACTTCGGGGTACTCATCCTGAACCTCAGCGATGGTGCCTGCGAAAGCGAAGCCGGGCATTACAACAACGTTGTAGTCCTCGTCAACAGCCTTCTCGACCATTGCAACACGGTCAGCGGTGGTGTCTCCTGCGGGCTTGAAGTAGGTGAAGTCAACACCGTTCTCCTCGCAGTAAGCCTTGCAGGCTTCGTAAGTGGTCTGGTTGAAGCTCTGGTCGGTGATGTCACCGTAGTCGGTGATCATTGCGACACGCATTTCGGCAGCTTCAGCGGACTCCTCTGCGGGAGTCTCAGCAGGAGCTTCAGCGGGCTTCTCTGCGGGCTGCTCAGGAGCCTTGCTTTCGCCGCAAGCAGCAAGAGCAAAGACCATGCACAGAGCAAGTAAAAGAGCAAGAATCTTTTTCATTGGAATATTCCTTCCTTTCAAAAAATGTCCCTTTACAGGGTGTATAGGCCTTATCCCATACAAGGCTTATTATACCAAAACAAAATGTCAATTTCAAGTAAAGTCTAAAATAATTTACAAAATGGAAAAAGGAGCAGTTTAACCGCTCCTTTTGCTGTTATTTTATGTTTCTGCCTCTTTTTCGTACTGAAGCTTATAGTACATGCCGTGTTTTTCCAAAAGCTCCTGATAAGTGCCTTCCACGCATAGCCGCCCTTATGAAGAAGAATAATTTTGTCGCAGTTCTGGATTGCGGAAAGACGGTGGGCAACTACAATGGTGCTGCGGCCTTTCATAAGCTTTTCCAGTGCGTCCTGAATTAAAACTTCCGTTTCGGTGTCGATATTTGCGGTAGCCTCGTCCAGAATTAAAACGGAGGGTTTAAAGGCAAGGGTTCTTGCGAAGGAGAGAAGCTGCCGCTGACCGGCAGAGAAAGCAGCGCCGCGCTCTATAACCTTGTGGTCGCAGCCGCCGTCAAGCTTTCTTATAAAGGGGTCTGCGTTTACATACTTTGCAGCTTCGACAATATCTTCATCGGTGATGCCGGTATTATTGAGGCGGATATTGCTCTTTATATCGCCGGTAAAGAGGAATACATCCTGAAGCATCTGACCTATGTTTTTCCGCAGATCCTCAACGGCAATTTTTCTTATATCCACACCGTCTATAAGAAGCTGCCCCTTCTGAATGTCGTAGTAACGGCAAATAAGATTCTGAATAGTGGTTTTTCCGGCATCGGTCTCGTCTACAAATGCAAGGCGCTCGCCGGGATTTAAGGTAAATGACAGGTCTTTTAATATCCAGTTTTCCTCGTTGCAGGCAAACCACACATGCTTAAATTCAATGTGCCCCTTAAAGGAATCCATATGCACGCAGTCCGGGTCGTCCACTATGGCAGGCTCGGTGTCAAGCAGACCGAAAATACGCTCTGCCGCAGCAGCGGCAGACTGAAGCAGGACAAAGTTTTCCGCAAGCTCGGAAATAGGGTCGAAAAAGCGGGTCATATAGCGCTGGAATGCAATAAGTGTGCCTATTGTAATAATGCCGCTCATTGCAAGATTGCCGCTGTATATAAGCAGTATGGCGGTAGCCACTATATTCATAAGGCAGGAAACAGGGCCGTAGGACGCAAAAGCCATAATCTGTTTTAAGTGGACCTTTCTCAGCTCCTCCGTCTGCGCTTCAAACTTCCGCTTTGCGTCCTCCTCGGCTGCAAATATCTGCACCACCTTCATGCCAGCCACGTGCTCGGCAATAAAGGCGTTAAGGTTTGAAATCTTGCCGCGTATTACCCTATAAAGCTTCCTTGTAAGCTTTGCAAAAATTATTGTAAAAACAACTATAACCGGAATAACGCTGAACAGTTTAATGTGCCGGTGGAGCATTGAAAACATTACGCCGAAAAGCACGAAGAAGTTGCTTACAATGCTGACGATTACGTTTGTAAACATCTCCAGCATGGTTTCACAGTCGTTTGTAACTCTTGTTACCGGCTTTCCTATTGGCTGGTCGTTATAAAAGCCCACATGGAGCCGGGTGAGATGCCGGAAAGAATCCTCACGGATGTTGTAGATAATTTTCTGACCCACAGTAGCCAGAATAACGGCCTGAGCATAGTTAAGCCCCATTATGGTCACGGCGCTTAAAAGATAGAGCAGCGCCATGCAATACGGCCGAAAAATACTGCGGCGGCGATAAGTGCAAGATTTATAAGGGTTTTGCTTATAAAGCTGCCCTTGAAACCGCCCGCGGCGATAAGGTCGATGGTGCTGCCCGCTATAAGGGGAACCTCAGTCTGCAAAAGGTCTATGAGAATAAGAATGAGTATGCCTAAGGTGTAGCTGAAAATATATTTTAAAAAAAGAAAGGGCGTACTTACTGCGAAAAATATCCAGTACACGCCCTTTTTGCTTTTTAGTTTTATCCAAAAGCCGCGTCTCCCGTAAAAACCTATATTATCTAACTTTATAACTTTGATAATATAGCACGAAAAGGGACTTTATTTCAATAGCTTAATACAATTAATAGCTGTTGGAAGGAATAAATTGAGTTGGTGTAATCCTTTAAGTCCTTCAAAGGCTTCCAGTCAGTGCCATGCTTCTGATTATATTCATCATAAAGCTCTGGCAGCATATCCTCCGCCTCCGAAACGGAAATCCTCCACTCCGTTTCGCCGCCCTTGCCGTCGGGATAGGTAAAGCCGAATTCACCCAAGTTTTCAACAAGTGACAGAACTATGGGGGCGTTCTGAGACATCAAGGATACATCTGCTTCATCAAGAGACTGTTTATAATGTATTGTCCAGCCGTAAGGTTCACCGTTGGACTGGATGCTTGAAGATGCCTCTACATTCGGCAGTTTAAGAGCGCCCAGAACATAGCCCATCTGAGCTGCAGACCCTGCATAGGGGTACTGGCGACTGAATATCTGCTCGGAGTAGGGACTTATTTTAAGCCCGTCCTGCCACAGCAGAAAGCCCATGAAGCTTACGGAATGTATATTCTCCAGTTCTATTTCTATGATGTGGTCACCGCTTGGATAAAAAACAGAACTGTTAGGTGTACGGGCAGAAATTTTAACGTCGTAATTAAGCTCTGTACCCTTGCCGTCACAGGGAGCTATATACTCAGTTTTCCAGTGAGCGTAACTTTGGGCGGAATTGGGATTGTGGAATTCAAGGTATAAAATACCGTCTTTTTCTGTGACTGAGGGTCTGTTTGTATAGCCGTTGGCGGGATTTCCTACAATGAAAAGCACAGTAAAAATAAATACTGCAAAAGCAGCAAGGAGAGAACCTACCGTCCACAAAACAGCCTTTCTGATTTTCTTTACATTCTTCTTTTTAATGCTTTTTAAGTAGTCTATTTCCTTTTGAATATTTTCCCCGGCGGCCTCTTTGTCGGGGCACATGCTTTTATAAACTTCCTGACAGACTTTGCATTTTGAAAGATGCTCTGCTACGGCCTTGCTTGAGTCTGCGCTTGTAAGCTCATCTATATATGAGGGGAGCAGGTCTTTTACCACATCGCAGCTTAAATCATTTTTCATAACCGAAACCTCCTTTTAATCGTTCTTTTCCTCGATAAAATGTAACTCTGGCCCAGTTTTCGCTTTTTCCCATAACATCGCCTATCTCACGGAAGCTGAGATTTCCGAAAGAGCGGAGATATACCACCTCTTTAGTCTGATCGGGCAGGGCGTGTATGGCCTTTAAAAGACTTGTTTTTCCCACGCTTGCAATTATCGCATCTTCTGCGGAGGGAGCGGGAAAATCAAAATCTTCCGGAAAATCTGTTTCGCGGCCCTGTTTTTTCAGTTCGCTGAAATAGAGATTTTTCCCTATCTGACAGAGCCAGACCGAGACTTTGCACTTACCGTCAAATTTGTCTATGGATTTGACTGCTCTGTAAAATGTCTCCTGCGTGAGCTCTTCCGCAAGGCTCTCGTTGCGGCACAGGGACAAAAGATATTTATATACGCTTTGGGCATGCAGGCGGTAAATTTCGTCCATATCTTCCACGGTCATCAGCTCCTTTCATACATAAGACCCGTTAAAGGGCTGTTCGTTACAGAGATTTCTGAAAAATATTATAAATGCCTGTTTTATTTCATGCAAGAAAAAGAAGTTTAAGATTAACACCATAATAAGCATGGATTATTATAATTACAAATTTGACTGTTGCACGGCGGCAGAATGGGGAGTATGCTGTAAAAAAGACAGGAGGATAAAGCATTGGAAACTATTGCTCTCAGAAGCTTTCAGCCGCTGTATATATGGCTGGACATTGCATTTTTACTGGTGTTTGCCGGTATTCTTATCTGGAAGAAGAAATACATGACGGTTCTGGTCGGATTTCTGGCGGGAATTTTATATATGATAGTGGATTACGGTATTTTCCACCTGCTTTGCCATTCCAGAAGCATCACCGGCGGCAGCCTTTTTTGGGTGCTGCTGTGGATGTCAATAAGCTACGGATTTACAAATTTTGCGTGGATATGGCTCTGGATACAAAAGGACGAAAATCTTCTTGAATGGTCAACTCTTATTCTGCTCTGGTGGTTCTGCTGCCCTCTGCTTACCCAGACCTTCGGCGGCTCTGCCGCGCCCATTGTTATTCAGCGCACCACCGGCGCATACCACGGCTATATGGCGGCGCTGCTGTTTATAGGCTATCTTTTCGTTCTCATCTGGAATCTTGCCCACAAAAAGAAGGAGGAAAAAATGCCTCTGCTCTGGCTGCTGGCAATAGGAATTCTGGTGCAGCTCGGTTGGGAAGCGGGGCTTTTAATAGGCGGTGTGCGAAGCGCCGGATTCAGCTTTGCGGATAAGTTGAGACCCCTTATTATAAACTCTCTCCTTGAAACAAATCTGGGTATGCCGTACATTTACCTTATCTACCTCGGATATTCATCAAAGTTTACGGAAAAGCTCCGCCGACGTGAAAAGCCCGTGAAATTTATGGAGGCTCTGCGGGAAAATAACCGTAAAACTGTATAAAAATCTACCGATATATTTATAAGAAATGCTGAATATCAGCTTTTCAGTGCCGGAACTCTGCGCTTGTGTTGACAGGGGTAGGGTGCAGAGTACAATATAGGCAGGAGTACAGGAAAAAAGGAGACTGGAAAATATGAATAAAATTCTGAGCTATGGCTCTTTGAATGTGGATATGGTTTATACTATGCCCCATTTCGTCCAGCCCGGTGAAACCATTGCAGCCTATAAAATGGAGCGTTTTCCCGGCGGAAAAGGTCTGAACCAGTCCGTTGCGCTCTCAAGAGCGGGAGCAAAGGTCTGGCACGGCGGAAAAATCGGCGCTGACGGCAGGTGGCTTTCTGATATTCTGGAAGAAAGCGGCTCAGATGTGAGCTTTTTGCGTAATTCCGGCAGCTCAACCGGTACAGCTATAATTCAGGTTGCACCTTCCGGCGAAAACTGCATAATATTAAATCACGGCGCAAACTACGAAAACACCAAAGAGGAAATAGACGAAGCGCTTAAAAACTTCGGTGCCGGGGATATTCTGCTTTTACAGAACGAAATTAACCTTTTGCCCTATCTGATTGAAAAAGCCGCGGAAAAGGGTATGGATATTGCCTTAAATCCTTCACCCATTGATGAAAACCTTATGAAAATGGATTTAAGCCCTGTACGCTACCTCATTTTAAATGAAATCGAGGGGGAAGCCCTTACAGACACTAACGTGCCGGAAGAAATCTGCGGCGCGCTGCTTAAAAAGTACCCTGAAATGAAAATAGTGCTCACCATGGGCGGGGACGGCGCTTTATACATGGATAAAGACAGCACATACCGCCAGAGCATTTTTGAAGTCAAGGCCGTGGATACCACAGGCGCGGGGGACACCTTTACAGGTTATTTTCTGGCCTTCATATCTGCCGGCGAAAGCGTACCGGGGGCTCTGAAAGCCGCCTCAAAGGCGGCAGCTATCGCCGTTTCCAGAAACGGCGCTGCGGCCGGTATTCCTCTGCGGGAGGAAGTTATGGCAGCGCAGCTCAGGGAGAAAAACTGAAATTGCAAAAAATATTGTAAGGGGGAAGCAATATAATGAGCAAAATAGTAAACGAGCTCTAAAATAACAAATAAAATCATCGTGGCGATCAGAGAACAGTTACAGCACATACCCCTGTGGCTCTATCTGCTGAAAGACGAGGCAAGAAAGAGAGGCATTGCCCCTAATGAATTTGCCTCCGATGCAGTTATTCGCTGCGGCAGTATTCACGGTCTGCATCTTATAGAAAAGGGAAAGTGCAGCAACATGAAGGGTTTTAAAAAGACTCTCTTTACAAAGCCCGCCCAGCGGGTGTTTGAAATGGACATAGTAAAGAGCACAAAGAAAGAGCTTTTCCTTGATTTCCATTACTGCCCGCTGGTAAAGGCATGGCAGAAGGCCGGCTGCTCCGACGAGGAGATAGCACAGCTGTGTGATATTGCCATGTGCGGCGACCATGCCATAGGCAGGGAGTACGGCGGACATCTGGAGCTTCCCAAGTGCATAGCCAAGGGCGACGATATATGCGCCCTGCGCTACATAAAGGATAAAAAGTGAAACCAAACCGGATGGTATCAAAATTGATACCATCCGGTTCGGTTTTAATCTGCAAAACTAAATTTTGCTGTCGATTTCCTTATAAATTTCCATGTATTCTTCGTCTGAAAGCCTGTTTTCGGGAACCCAGAAGGAATAAAGCTCATCCAGCTTTTGCGAAGAGCCGCAAATCCTTTCGGCCTGTTCATAGGCATAGTGGTTTGCGTCCAGCTTGTAGGGCTGCCCCAAATAGGCGTTAGAAAGGTATTTTTCAGAACCTTCTATTCTGCAATCCTTCCATTCTCCGCTAACTAATTTGAAGCAGGTTCCGTCAAACATCAGAACATAGTTCAGGCTGCGCTGAATTAGCTCACTGAATGACTGAGGACGTGTATATTGCAGTACATGCCGAAGCTCGTGGAAAAGATAAAAGGCGGCTTCATAATCCGGCGCAGACGCCAGCGTGTCAAGGTTAAAATACAGAGTATTTTTTACAATGTCGAATGTGCCGTTTGCAGTTTCATAGCCCTCAGGCATATCTGAGGAAAAAACAATCCGGAGATTATTCGCTCTGCAAAAATCAGAGACAATTTTTTCAAAATCAATCATGTAAGGATACCCCCTCTGGATTGCTTTATTATCCTGTTTTGAAAAGCTCTGTTTACCGGGAACTGTCCATATCGTCCCAGACAACTCTTCCGTCGGGGGCGGTTATTTTTTCGCCGTAAACGGGATTATCCTCCCCGCCGTTAGTATAGCTTATGAGAGGGTATTCGTGGGTAAAGCCCAGAGAATCCACAGCGATAATATTAAGGCTTAAGGTCTGACCCTGTTTCACTTTCCATTTTTCCTTAATATCAACGCCGAAAACAATGTCGGAGGATTTAAGATCAATTTCCTTTTCGGATATAACCTGACCGTCCACGGCTATAACATACTTGGCCTCTTCCAGAATATTCATGCCGTTTGCCGCAACCTCAGTGCTGTAATTGTCCATGTATATAGTGCCGCTGATCTCATATTCCGGCCTTCTGCTCATGCAGCCCCGGGAGCCGTTGAAATTGGGATAGGTTTCGGGAAATACATAGGATTTAAGGCCGTAGACGAATAAATTCCTGTTTTCCTCAAACTGTGAAGCCCCATTATCTTCAACTATAATGGTGGGAGTGAGAACGTTTGAAAGCTCAAAATTATGAGTCAGGAGAAATTCGGAGCCATTACGCTCCATAGCCAAAGTCTCATCCTCAAATATGAGAGAGACAGAGGTGCTGTCAGTGAGCTGTTTAGGCTGAACGCGGAAGGAGACGGGAATGGTAAGAGCCTCCATATCGGGAGTGCCGATTTCATAGCTGCATGAGGCGATAATGCTTGCCTGCCGGTCGAGAATGTTTTTTACATTCTCCGAAATGTCTCTGTTCATACGGCTGAGTGAATTCTGATAACTTATAACGCTGTTTTCCAGATTTGAAATATAGTTTTCCAGTCTGTTTATACGGGAGAGGGAATAGAGCTGGAGCAGGAGAAAGAGAGCTATAATTATGTAGAATACAGATTTACGTTTTTTCATCGAAACACCTCATTTTTTCCCCTGATTATAACATGTGCAGAATTTCAGCGCAATAAAAAAGCAATGCCCGAGGGCATTGCTTTTTGCGTTTTAGCCTGTAATGAAGTGATAAACGTTTATAAATCCTGTGATCATTATGGAAAGAACCATAAGAGGTGCGATAATGCGGATAGACCAGATCCAGGCCTTTTTCAGCTTGAACTTAATACCGCTGCCTTCAATGTGGGCGATAAGCTTGCCGGGACCCCAGAACCAGCCCACAAAAATGCACATTGTAAGACCGGCAAGAGGCATGAGCAGGTTATCGGTGATAACACCCATGAAGTCAAAGAAGGAGTAGCCTAAAATGGTGAAGTCTGCCAGAGGACCGAAGCTCATTGCGCTGGGGACACCGAGAATGGTGATGACAGCGCCTACGGTGAACACTGCTGCCTTGCGGTTCCAGTGCCAGTTTTCATGGACATAGGATACAACGCACTCTAAAAGAGCAATGGAGCTGGTAAGAGCGGCGAAGAACATGAGAATGAAGAGCATCAGGGCGAAAACGGGGCCGCCGAGCATTCTCTCGAATACTCCGGGCAGAGTACCGAAAATAAGGCTGGGTCCCTGTGCAGGCTCCATGCCGAGAGCGAAAACTGCGGGGAAGATCGCGATACCGGCAAGAAGAGCAGCCATGGTGTCCAGCAGGGCAACGGTGGCGCAGTTTTTGGGGATGTTTTCGTCTTTTTTCAGGTAGCTGCCGTAGGTGATAGTAATTCCCATGCCAAGGCTCAGAGAGTAGAACACCTGCCCCATGGCTTCGGTAGCGCCCTTAAATGTGAGGCGGGAGTTACCGGGTGAAAAGACAAACTTTAAGCCTTCCATGGCTCCGGGCAGAGTCACGGAACGGATGATAATTACAATAAGAAGAACGAAGAGCGCAGGCATCATTACTCTGGATGCCTTCTCAATACCCTTAGTGCCGAAGTAGCAGATAAACATGGTGCAGAGCATGAACACTATATGCCATGCAACAGGCTGAATGGGATCTGCAATATATGCGCCGAAATCTGCGGGAGCAGCAAGATTGGCAGCGTATGAGACTATGTACTTTAAAATCCAGCCGCCGACGACGCTGTAATATGAAAGTATAAGGAAGGGAGCAAGAACGCTTATAACGCCGATGAATGCAGCCTTTTTGTTTATGGTCTTATAGGCATTCACGGGGTTCTGCTGGGTCAGACGGCCTATGCTCATCTCGGTAATCATTACAGGAAGTCCAAGTACTACTATAAATATAAGGTAGACTATAAGGAAGGCGAAGCCGCCGTTGCGTCCCATAAGATACGGGAACTTCCAGAGATTTCCGAGGCCGATGGCCGCGCCTGCAGTTGCCAGAATGAAGCCCAGCTTAGTGGCCCACTGGCTGCGTGAGTTAGTATTCATCTTTCTTTCCTCTCCTTTTAGTGAAATCTGCCCACCACCGGGAAAACAGGTGCTCCTGCCTGAAAACTACCGTTTGTCTTCATTTAAATCGATAAACTTCAATGGTGCAGCAAAATAAAGTTGCTAATAATTATACCTGTATTACGGAGATTTGCAAGCACTTTTATGAAATATGGAGTTTTCAATAGAAATCGTTAAAGTGTGACAGTAAAATTTATGCGAACTGCATTATGTGTACAGACTGTGAACAAATGAGGAAAAATACATGCCGGAAAACCAACGTCAAATTACTCAGTTCCAAAGGGGCAATTTTGTCTAAATTGATGGCAAATTACAGGTGAGAATATTTTAAAAGTTTAAAAAACGTACATTTAAACTTTACGTTTTTCCCCCTGCTCTCCGGCGGCAACCCTGCAATTATCTTCTCTGCTCCTCTTTGCCGGGTACTTATAGTGCTAAGCATTATCGGTATCCGCTCTCCCATATTTATGGAAAGAATGAAAAAGAAGATGGATAAAAACGCCGATGGCGACATTCCCGACGAGGCAGGCGATGAGCCGGTCAGAACTAAGGAAGCTCCCGCTGCGGCAAAGCACTACGCTAAGGAGCTGCTGGAGGAGGTCAACGCAGACCGGGAAGCGCATGGAAAGAAGCCTTTTGATGACTATGACAAGGCTGCGGAGCGGTTCCCGGAAATGGAAACGGTGGTGGCAGCTTCCGCCTGCAAAACACCCCATATCTGCAAGAAGGTTTTTGATGACGGACGAGTTC
>RCNI01000462.1_pt1 | contig 25268 bp, 22 predicted proteins | sample 2041151 | NCBI WGS metagenome assembly RCNI01 (sample SAMN09708214, study PRJNA481090) | feces metagenome | isolation source: feces | place: Antarctica: Albino Rookery | reverse complement strand
ATAAAATTTATTTTTTTATTATAAATTCCATATCTCCTATTTTCAGACTATCCCCATTAATTTTTATTTCTTTTGCTGTTTCAAGATATGCTAAAAATTCAGATTCTTTTTTCATTTCTTCTTCACTACCCAGCATCATTGTAGCACCTAGTTTGCCAAAAGTTATAACACCCTGTTTTATGGCGTATGTTCCCATATAACTATTTACACCTGCAGAACCGTATACAGAATTATTATCAAAACCTATACTAATATTATCGTTACTTAATAAAATATATTCTTTATGGTTAATATAGTCCTGTATATTTTTATCACTATCCATAACTTTATTACCACTTTTACAGCTTATTAAAACTAATGACAGCACCACAGTCATAAATATAATCTTTTTCATAAAACACCAAAAAATACCTGATAAAATCAGGTATTATATATTTAACTCTCTAAACTGCCTTTTGGACGGACAGTTAATACAGGACATGGTGCCTTGCGGACAACTAATTCTGCAGTTGAACCAAATAACACATGTTCTAAACCTGTTCTGCCGTGAGTGCCTATAATAATCATATCAAAACTACCGTTTTCTGCCTCTTTGATAATCTCACTGTATGGGTTACCTCTTAATATTTTTGTGGTAAATTCTATACCTTGTAATTCGGGTGCATTGGATACGAATTCATCAAATTGTTTTTTTGCACCGTCTTCAAAATCAGGGGATAAATTCTGCATAGGCATACCCATTTGCGGAATATAAAAAGCTACAATATTGCCCTCATCAAATAATATATGCACTATCTCAAGTTCAGCTTGTAAAATTTTTTTCATTTCTACTGCGTATGCTAACGCATAATGTGATGCCTCTGAAAAATCAGTAGGAAAAAGTATTTTTTTAACAGGTCCCATATCTGCCTCCTTAATTTACTAATATATTAATTTATATTTTTATGAGCTAATGAAAATAATTGTTTTAATTCTCCTAACTTATAATCTTTTGGCAGTATTTCTAAAAAACCAAATTCATAAGCTAAAAGAATATCATCAGCAGCAACTTTTGATGATAAAAGAATTACAGGTTGAGATGTTCTTATAAAACCTATGTTATTCAGCATATCAACCATATAAATTTCTTTCATACTTAAATCTGCTATTACTCCATAATACTCATTATTGTTTAAAACTTCAATAGATAATAACGGGTTCGTTAATCTTTGCAGCTGATAATGTTTACTATCAAACTCAAAATGCAGTCGGGAAAAAACATCGTCATCGCCTGTAATAACAAGGATTTTCTTTAATTCCATTTTATTACACCCCCATTAATCTTGTAAAATTTTCCTCTAATATTTTTGATAATTTACTTTTTTCCATACGAATATAGTCTGCTACAAATTCACCTGTATATGCCACATTGGCTGGTTTATTTGGTTTACCACGCACAGGCACAGGAGATAAATAAGGGCTGTCTGTTTCAATAAGTAGCTTGTTATGGGGAGTTTTACTTAAAGCAGTTCGTAAATTTTCAGCAGATTTAAAAGTAACGTTGCCTGCATAACTTATGTAAAAATCTTTATCTTTTACCCATTCAAGCACTTCTAAACTGCCGTCAAAACAGTGAAATATCCCTTTTAAATTATTATATTTTTTATCAGCTTTATCAAGCACTTCTATTGTTTTTAATGCTGCGTTTCTGCTGTGGATTACAATAGGTTTATTTAAATTACATGCTATATCTATCATAGCTTCAAATACTTCCACTTGTTTTTCTTCTGACGGGTTATCTTCGTAATAAAAATCTAAACCTGTCTCCCCTACTGCTAAAACTTTTTTATGTTCTGCAAGTTTGTAAAAGTTATTGTAATCTATATCTTTATTATATTCATTGGCAGATTCCGGATGTATACCTACTGCTGCATAAAGGTTATCTACCCTTTCTATACTTTTAACAGCATCTACACTGCTTTTATAATCTGTGCCTATCGTCATAATGCGTATAATATTATTTTGTTTCGCTTCCTGCATAAATTCTGCAATTGTTCTTCCGTGTTCGTCGTTATGAATATGGGCATGGCTGTCTGTCCAAAATATATTATCCATTTAATTACCTTATTTTATTCTTGTGCCAGGCTGTATAATATCAGGTAGCTCTAATACGTAATGACGTTCACCGTCAAAAGCAGCAAGCACCATTCCGTTGGATTCTATACCCATTAATTTTGCAGGTTTTAAGTTGGATACTATACACACAGTTTTGCCTGTTAATTCATCAGGGTTAAAACTTTTTGCAATACCTGCTACAATTGTTCTGCCCCCTTCCCCTACATCTACTTTTAATTTCAGAAGCTTTTCACTTTTTTTAACATTTTCTGCTTCTAATATTTTACCTGCTTTTATTTCCACCTGCTCAAAAGCACTAAAATCTATTAAATTATCACTTATTTCCACCTTTTTTTCTTCCTGCGGTTTATATATTTTCTCAAGCATCTCTTTTTCATCTATTCTTGGGAACATATTTTTATTTTCACCTAAAGAACTGCCGCTTTTTAATAGTTTCATAACAGATGCCTGTAGCTCATCACTTAAAGAAATATTATCATCTGCCCCTACCTGCTTTCTTATTTCAAAAGCAGTTTCTGGCATAAATGGATATATTAAGTGAGATATGGCACGAAGTCCGTCTAATACTGTATATAATACAGAACTTAAACGTGGTAAATTGGCATCATCTTTTGATAAAGCCCATGGTTTTGCCATATCAATATACCTGTTCATAGCACTAATGCTTTCCCATATAGATAAAAGTGCTTTATTAAAAGCCATATTGTTTAAATGTTCTTTTGTTTCTATGGTAGATTTCTCTACTGCTTTATATACCATATCATCAAGCTGATCGTATTCTTTATATTCAGGCACAATCCCTTTAAAATACTTCTGCACCATACCTATGCTTCTTGATACTAAATTACCTAAATCGTTGGCTAAATCACCATTGATTCTATGGATTAATGCTTTAAATGAAAAATCACCGTCTAAACCAAAAGGCACTTCCCGCATTAAAAAATACCTGAAAGCATCTCTTGAAAAAGTATCCACAAGCCAGAAAGGGTCAATAGCATTACCCATAGATTTTGACATTTTCTGCCCGTCCACTGTCCACCAGCCGTGGGCAAAAACTGATTTTGGCAGCTCTATACCTGCACTTAAAAGCATAGCAGGCCAATAAACTGTATGAAATCTTAATATATCTTTTCCTACTATATGAAAATCTGCAGGCCAGTATTTCTTACGAGTGCTTTCTTCTTCAAAATACCCTAATGCTGATAAATAGTTGGTTAGTGCATCCACCCATACGTATATAACGTGTTTTGGGTCTTCTTTCATAGGAATACCCCATGAAAAATTAATACGGCTTATAGAAAGGTCTCTAAGCCCATCTTTTATAAATGATACTATTTCGTTGCGTCTTGATTCAGGGCGGATAAAATCAGGATGTTTATTAATATGGTCTAATAAAACATCACCATATTTACTCATTTTAAAAAAATAAGAAGATTCTTTCAACTTGGAAGTTTCTCTGCCGCAGTCAGGGCATAAGCCACCTTCTAAAAGCTGAGTCTCGGTCCAATATGATTCACAAGGGGTGCAATACCAGCCTTCATATTCTCCTAAATAAATATCCCCTTTTGATTTCATCCTTTCTACCATATCTAAAACCGCTTTTTTATGACGGTCTTGAGTGGTGCGTATAAAATCATCGTTTGATATATTTAATACCTGCCACAGATTTCTAAAAACTGCATTATTTTTATCAGCAAGCTCAATAGGTTTTATTCCCTGTTTTGCTGCGGACTGCTCCATTTTCTGCCCGTGTTCGTCTGTGCCTGTTAAGAAAAATACATCGTATCCGCACATACGTTTATACCTGCTTAATATATCTGCTGCCACTGTGGTATAAGCATGGCCTATATGCGGTTTATCGTTTACATAATATATAGGAGTTGTTACATAAAAAGTCTTATTCTGCATAGCTGCCCCAAAATATCTACTTTAATTTTTCTCGTTTTTATTATATTTTTTGTTGTTATATTTACCTTTTCTATTGTTATTAGAATTATCTTTACTTTTATCTTTTATTAACCCTTTTTCTTCTTCTATTAAATTTTCGTTCTCAAGAAAAAGTGCGTCCATAGTATCGTTTAATTCAATATATTCCACTTCATCTTCATCACAGCCTGTGCAGCCTTCACAGTTTTCACAACCATACTGCTCTTTTTCAAACATTAAACAACACATAAGCCTGCCACATACACCAGAGATTTTATTAGGGTTCATAATTAAATTCTGATGTTTTGCCATTTTTATAGAAATATTATCAAAACGACGTAAAAAATTAGTGCAGCATAACTCTCTGCCGCAAAGCCCAAAACCGCCTATCATTTTTGTGGCATCTCTTACACCTATTTGACGCATCTCTATACGTGTTCTAAATACACGTGCTAAATCACGAACAAGTTGACGAAAATCTACTCTGCCCTCTGATGTGAAATAAAATGTTATTTTACTTCTATCAAGACAGTATTCTGCAGCAAGCAGTTTCATATCAAGCCCTGCTTCAAGAGATAATTTTTTACATACATCAAATGCTTTCGGCTCGTCTTTTAAATTCTGCTCTCTTGCTTTTAAATCTTCCTCAGTTGCTACACGTAATATACTTTTCATCACCTGTTCATCAGGCACAGATATTAATCGGGGTGCAACACATACCCTTGCCATATCCTCGCCTTTATCAGATTCCACTACTACGTTATCGCCATGTTTTATATCAAAACCGTCGCACAAAAAGTCATAAACTTTCCCTGCACGTTTAAATAATACTCCACAAGCATTATATTCTTTCACTAAAAACCTCTATCGTTTTACTTACAAAATCGTATTTTGATAAGTCTATATTTATATTATAATTAAATCTTTGCAAAATTTCTAGTATATACTCGCTGTATATAATATATTTGTTATCCCTGTTTAATTTATAACTTTCTAAAGCATAAATATAAAAAAATTCCATTACAGCTTTTATAATAGTTACATCATCTAAACTTGTAAAATATTCTGTAAAAGCCTTATAATTTTTATTGCGAATATAGCCTGTTATTTCATCAGCCTTTAAATCGTCAATTAAAAATGCCCGCTCAATAGAACCACCTGCAAGTTTTAATATATTATCAATATTGTCAGGCACACCCCGTTTTTCTACATATATCTGCCTTAATTCTTCCATATTAAGGGGTGAAAAATTAACAGCACTGCACCTTGACCTTATGGTAGGCATAATCATATGATATTTAGATGTTACAATTAAAAATAAACTGTTTTCTCCTGGTTCTTCAAGAGTTTTTAAAAATGCATTGCCTGCTACTATCTGAGAACTGTTTGAAAGCCGTTGCCCGTCAAGCAGAATAAATATTTTCCATTTAGATAATAACCCTGTCATACAGGCAGCCTCTGATATGGCTCTTATATTTTCCACATTCAGCTGACTGCCTTCATAAATATATAAGTCGGGGTGGGTGCCGTTTTTTACCTGCAGGCAGCTGCTACAGGAACAATCAGTAAAATAACTACCCCTTTCACATAAAATACTTCTTGCAAGCTCCCTTGCAAAAAGCCCTTTACCTATGCCACTTATACCTGATAATATGTAACTGTGGCTTAACCTGCCCCCGTCTATTATCTTTTTAAAAAATTCTTTCTGTTTGTTATGACCTGCTACCGTGCTGCACAATCAGATTTATCCCCCTGCAGTTTTTTCACAGCATGTGCTACTGCCGGCATAATTACTTCAAGGTTTTCAATAGCACCTTTCGGGCTGCCTGGTAAATTAATTATTACAGACTGGTTCCTTGTGCCGCATACTGCACGAGATACTATAGCACTTGGTGTAATTTTAAAACTTGCAGCACGCATAGCTTCTTCAAAACCTGCAAGCCGTTTTTCAATTAAATTAATTGTTACATCAGGTGCTATATCTCTAGGACTTACACCAGTTGAACCGTTTGTTATAACTACATCTAAACACTGAGTATCTGTAAAATCTTTTAAAGTAAGCTCTAATTTTTTAGTGCTGTCTGCTATTAATTCTTTACGAATAAAAGATGTTTCCATATGCTCCATAACGTATTTTTCTATGGCAGGCCCTGTTAAATCTTCATACTCGCCTTTGCTTGCCCTGTCTGATAAAGTAATAATACCTACAGAAAAACCTGTTTTGCCTTTATTAACTATTTCATCCCCTACTTTTATTTCACCATTGCCACGCACTACACCAAATATACCTTCTTTTGGCATAACACATTCCCCTGCATGGTAATATACTGCACATTTATGGTGGCAGATTTTACCTATTTGTGAAATAATTAAGTCCACACCACCAACTGATAATTTCGTTCCCACAGGGAAAGAAAGCAGGTCTAAACCCTCTGTTGTTATATTTTCAGCAAAATCACCGCTTTTAACATCAACACCTTTTTCCTGCATTTTTTTTACACTTTCTAATGCTAATAAACTTACCTGCCTGTGCCATTTACCGGCGTGGGCATCTCCCTCTATACCATGGTCTTCCACTAATACAGCAGAAGGCACGTTTTCTTTTATAACTCCCTTCCTATCACTTACAGAAATAGCCTGTATTTTACCCATTTTTCACCTCAGAATAGTAAAATGTGATTTCTTTAGAGTATCATATTACCAACAAATCTTATTTTATGCAACAAGATAAAGTAATAACACATAAAAAAATCATATATATATAAAAAAAGGTGGATTTAATATAGTATATAAACCCACCTGTATTTCTTAAATTACTACCCTTATTATAAAACAAATATTTAATAAAATTTAAGATATAGATGCTGCACTAATAGATGCTAGCTTTATACCCTTTAAAGCTTTGATTTTGTAAAAAAGCGAACGTATTCGGGTGCTGTCCCCTCTTACTGCTAAAATCTCAAGACAAGTATCATGGTCTAAATGGATATGCTGCATAGATATTACTAAATCGTGATCATCATGCTGCACTTCTAAAAGTTTAGATACAAGATCTTTATTGTGATGACTGTATAAAAATGATACCGCACCTGCAAGCATACCTTCAGCATTAATTATATCTGCTTCCACATGTTCCTTAATTAAATCTGAAATAGCTTTTGATCGTGTTTCATAGGACTGCTGTTTTATTTGTGCGTCAAATTTCTTAAGCAGGTCTTTTTCAAGAGATACCCCAAACCGTGTAAGCTCCGACATTGTATATCACCCCGTAATCATATTATATAAAAGTATAACTGCAGGTATGTTTATACAACAACCCAAAATATTACACAATCTAAAATATTAAAAATTTGCATCAACTTAAAAGCTATAAAATTCTAAACAGGTTTTGCATCTATACTTGATAAGTATTTACCAAGAACAACGTCCGTTTTAAGGATATGATTAACAAGCCATTTTTTAAGAAATTCTAATATATTAACTATTAATATTTCTTCCCCTCTATCAAGCCTTTCATATAAATCACTAACCTGTTCTAATATATCATCATGCTGCTGTTTATGGTTATCAAATGTATTAAAGTTATAACGTTCCATCATTTTGTTTTCAAAATGGAAGTGCCATATGGTATAGTCTACTAAATCTTTAATAACACTTTTTATTTCCTGATCGCCTGCATCGTTTATATACGCTCTGTATATTATGTTAAATAAATCAATCCACCTTTTATGCTGTTCGTTCATAGGCTCATAACCTACAGAAAGAATATCAGTATACGTAAGATAATTATTATCATTTATTTCTTCAGAATTATATGTTTTTGTAATATCTTTTAATTCCTGTGCTATATCTCCTAAGTTGCTGCCTAACTGCAGACTTTCAGTTGTTCTTTTTAAAGCTGTATTATTTTCACTATAAATATCTGAAATAGCATTATTTATAGAACCTATACTTTCATACTGACCTTGAATAGCACCAACTATTGTGTTAGTAGCATTTAACATATTACCTGTTTCTTCCCGTATTTCTGACACAAGCTGGTTGGCATCCATTGTAACACTAATAGTTTCTTTTACCTGTTCCACATTGGTGTTTACATGGGTAGATATTTCCATAGTTCTGTCATGCAGTCTTGATACTACCCTTTCTATTTCTGCAGTAAAAGATGTGGTTTTTTCTGCCAGCTTTCTTACTTCATCAGCAACAACAGCAAAACCACGGCCAAGTTCCCCCGCTCTTGCTGATTCAATAGCAGCATTTAAAGCTAAAAGGTTAGTTTGATCTGCAATATCTTCAATACCTTTAATACTGTTTTTAATTTCAGAAGAATAACCTACAAATTCGCTAACAGATTCTGCCATTTCATCAACAGTATGCTCCATAGCACGCATTTTTAAAATATTTTCTTCCATAGCTGTGCTGCATGTGTTAGTTTTATCAAGACATGTTTCTGCTGCCCTTTTAGAATCTTCACACATACCGTTTACATGCTCTGCTGTGCTTTGTAAATCAACCATTTGGCCTGATACGTTATTTAATTTATCATTAACTATTTGAACGTTATTATTAAGAGAGTTTTGAACTTTTGACATATCCTGGGCGATAGTAGAAATATGAACGTGGGCAGAATTAAAACCTACATATAAATAAGTAATTTTTTTACTTAATTTAAACAGCTTTGCTGCAATAGGTAAAAACCTGCTTTGGGTGCTTAACTGACTGTCCTGGGCAGTTTTTAAAGCGTTATCCATATATGTGCATATCTGATTAACAGATTTCTTTGACCTAATATCTGAAAAATATAAAACCGCAAAAGCAAAAGCCGTTATCACTAATGCACCCACACCCGCTCCTGCACCAGCAGTTATAAAAAATATTATGGTTAATATAATAGAGATTATTAAAAATGATAAAGTTGTCTTCTGCATATACTATCTCCCTTACTAATATGTATATGATACTCTATCAGTATTATTTTATAATTGCAATACTTTTATAATCTTTTTTGTCGCTTTAATGGTTTATATGTATATAATTATAATTTTTACTTACATATGTAAATCAAGCAGAAAGTAGTATCTTTTTTTACCATATAACATACAGCTTTATTTATTAATAGAGTAGAGAAATGTATATAATATTAAATAACATCTTGATTTTATAATACAAAAAAGTTACTATATTATCCTTAAATAAATATTTTGAGAGAGAAAATATGTTCAAAGATTTGTTGGAAAAATTATTTACACCAAGCCCGGAAAAAATATTTAAAAAATTACAGCCTTTAATAGCTAAAATAAATAATGCAGGGGAAAAACTGAAAAGCATGGATAATGAATCTCTTTTCAACCAGACTGTTTTATTTAAAAAAAGGTTATCAGAGGGCGAAAGTTTAAACGATATACTGCCTGACGCGTTTGCTGCTGTTAGAGAAGTCAGCGATAGAATATTAAATATGCGTCATTTTGATGTGCAGCTTATGGGCGGTTACGTTCTTCATTCCGGCAAAATTTCTGAAATGAAAACAGGGGAAGGTAAAACCTTAGTGGCTACTCTGCCTATGTATCTTAATGCCCTTGATGGAAAAGGCGCTCATCTTGTTACTGTAAACGATTATCTTGCCCGCCGTGATGCTTCCTGGATGGCACCTGTTTATATGGCTTTAGGGTTATCTGTAGGTATAATCCAAAGCACAGGTTCTAAACAGGTAATGTGGGATAATAAAGATGAATTTACTATAAAACTTGTGGATGTTTCTCGTAAACAGGCTTATGCCTGCGATATTACATACGGCACAAATAATGAATTTGGTTTTGATTATCTTAGAGATAATATGAAATACGATATAGAAGAATATGTGCAGCGTCATTTAAATTATGCTATTGTGGATGAAGTGGATTCCATTTTAATTGACGAAGCAAGAACACCGCTTATTATTTCAGGCCCTACAAATAACTCTACTGATAATTACGTTACAATTAATAATGTTGTAAAATTATTAAACCCTGAAAAACATTATAAAGTTGATGAAAAAAGAAAATCTGCAGATTTAACTGATGAAGGTATTAACTTTGTAGAAGACGGGTTGAAAGTAGGCAACTTATACGATATTCAAAATGTGGATAATCTCCACCTTGTCAATAACGCCTTAAAAGCACATGCTGTATTTAAAATAGATGTGGATTACGTTGTTCAAAACGGTGAAGTAGTGATTGTTGATGAATTTACAGGCAGGCTTATGCCAGGAAGACGTTATTCTGACGGACTGCATCAGGCTTTAGAAGCAAAAGAAGGTGTAACTGTTCAAAACGAGAATCAGACTTATGCATCTATTACTTTCCAAAACTATTTTAGAATGTATGATAAACTCTCAGGTATGACAGGGACAGCTTTAACAGAAGCCAATGAATTTAAAACAATTTACGATTTAGAAGTTGTGCCTGTTCCTACACATAGAAAAGTAAACAGAATAGACAGGCCTGATGTAATATATAGAACATCAGAAGAAAAATATGAAGCTATTATAAAAGTAATAGCAGAACTTAATAAAAAAGGACAGCCTGTATTAGTAGGCACCATATCTATTGAAAAAAGTGAACTGCTTTCAAGCCTTTTAAATAAAGCAAAAATAAAACATGAAGTTTTAAATGCAAAAAACCACGAAAGAGAAGCAGAAATTGTTGCTTTAGCAGGTAAAGTTGGTGCTGTTACCATTGCTACAAATATGGCAGGCCGTGGGACAGATATTAAACTTGGAGAAGGTGTGCAGGAATTAGGCGGCCTTTTTATTTTAGGCACGGAAAGACACGAATCCCGCCGTATAGATAACCAGTTAAGAGGACGTTCAGGAAGACAGGGCGATAACGGTGAAAGTAGGTTTTATTTAAGCACAGAAGATGACCTTTTAAGGAAATTTGGTGCAGAAAAATTATCCCGTATTATGGGAACTCTTGGACTGAAAAGAGGAGAAGAAATAGAATCTTCTCTTATTTCTAAAACAATTGAGGGGGCACAGAAAAAAGTAGAAGCATTCCATTTTGAAATGCGTAAACATTTACTTGAATACGATAACGTGGCAAACTCTCAACGTAAAGTAATTTATAGTTTAAGAAGTCAAATATTACAGGGTAACGATATTGATGCTTTAATAAAAGAGTATTCTTATGATGTAATAGGTGCTTTATTAGAAGATTTTATTACACCAAATAACCCAAACAGCGAAGAAGCAGAAAAAATATTTGAACGTATTTTTGGTTTTCATGTAGATTTAAAAGAAGCAGAAGCACGGGTAAACGATGTTACTAAAAACGAACTTAGTGCTTTATTTGAAAAACGTTTTGAAGAACGTAAACTAGAATTTAAAGATCATTTTGAAGACTTTGCAAAATATATACTAATTTCTACCCTTGATAACAGGTGGAAACAACACCTGTTACAAATGGACCATTTAAGAGACAGTGTAGGTCTTCGTGGTTACGGTCAAAAAGATCCGTTAATAGAATATAAAAAAGAAGCATACGCTTTATTTGTAGATATGATGGATAGAATAAACAGAGAAACTGTAGAGCTTATTATGCGTGTTCAAGTGCAGACTCAGTCGCCTGAAGAAGCAGCAGCCGATAATGCAAGAAAACTTAGAATGATGCAGGCAGAAAACGAAAAACAGTTAAAAGAAAAAAGAAGTCTTGAAAAAGAAGCAAAAACAAAAACACCAATAAAAAGAAATACACCAAAAATAGGCAGGAATGACCCATGCCCTTGCGGCAGTGGTAAAAAATATAAATTCTGCCATGGTGCTTCTTCTATGAATAATAAATAATATATAGTCAGGAGAAAGTTATGAAAAAGTTATTAGTAATATTAATAATATTCTCTGCATTAAATGTATATGCAGCAGGCGGTAAAAAAGTTAATTATGTGGAAAGCCTTGCAAATATAAAAACTTTTTCTGCTGAATTTAAACAGATAAATACATTAAAAGATTTTGGAGACGACGAATACAGCGGTAATGTTTATATAAAAATGACAGAAAAAGCACTGTGGGATTATACAGAGCCTTATTCATCATGGTATCTTGTTACTGCTAAAACTGTAGATTATTACGATGAAATAAATAACCAGCTTGTAAAAATGAACTCAAAAGAAATGAAAGAACACGTTTTATTACAAGTGCTTATGGATTTTCAAAAAATAAAAACTACTTTCAATATTACCCAGCAAGATAATATGCTTACTATGAAACCAAAAACAGATACAGGCATAATATACATAAATATTATTTTTAAAGATAATATAATAGAAAAACTGCAAAGTAAAGACAGTAACGGAAATACTACTGAAATCATTTTTTCTAAAGTAGTGCTTGATAAAAAAATAAACGATAAAGTTTTTAATAAAAAAATACCAAAAGATACTACTATAATTAAACAATAACTAGTTATTAGAGGCTTTTAAATTATGCAAAAATTATTAGGTAATATAGATAAAGGAAATTTATTACGTTCCTTTATTTTTATACTGATTTTATCAACTGTTTACAGCTTAATGTGTAATATATCAATAATTAAATTAAGCTATCCAGCTAAATACTTAATACCATTACTTTTATTATCTATAATGCGTGATTATATAATATGGTTTATTGCATATCTTAACAGGTGGGTGTTTGCAGTATTTACTATTTTTACTTTTATTGCAGGGGGCGGGCTTAGATACGTTAATGAATACTTAAAAATGTCATTAAATATAGGCACATTTGAAGTAATATTTTCTACAAATATACAAGAAGCTGCAGGCATTATGAACAGCAGCCTTATTACCCATTTTGTAATCTATGGTATAATAGGTATAATTTTTGTATTTTTTAGGTTTAAATTCCCGCCAAAATTTGACAATAAAAAGAAAGCAGCATATAGTATGACAGCACTGTTTATAATTGCTGTTATTTTTCTTATAATAGGTAAAATACCTGAAGACAGTTTAAAAAAAATCAAATTTGGATATTATGAAAAAGCAATAGAAAAATCAGGCAGAGGGTTTGATATTATGCCTGAAAAAATATATGAAAATTTTTATCAGCTTTTTATTAACAGAATGGCTGTAAAACATATGCTTAGTCAGAGAAAAGATTTTAATAGTATTCAGGGTGTAAAATATAATGGTGATAATGATAAAGTAGTTATTGTTTTATTAACTGATGCACTGCGTCCTGACCATATGTCATTATACGGCTATGAAAGAGATACTACACCTTATATGAAACAGCATGGTTTTATCCCATTTAAGGATATGTATGCCTGTGATACATCCACTACCCGTTCTGTTCCATGTCTGCTTACTAAAATGAAAAGAAACAGCCATATATTTGATTACGTTAAGCAGCCTTCTCTTTTTAATATGTATAATGCAGCAGGGTTTTATACTGCATGGCTTTCTTCTCAAAATTATATTTCCACATCAGATCAAGGTCAGTTAATTATGTCAAAAGATGCAGATTATAATTTTTATGAAAAAAATATTAGTGTTGCTAAAGACAGGGAACTTTTAAAATATGTGGATGAAATTTTAAAATCAAATAACCAAAATAAGTTTTTTATAATACAACTATACGGCAGTCATTGGGATTATAATATAAGATATGATAAAAAAGATGCAAAATATACCCCTGTTTGTTCAGAATTTGCTCTTTCCTGCCCTCAAACAAATCTAGTTAATTCTTATGATAACTCTATTTTAGAAACAGATAGATTGGTTAATACACTTATAGATATGGTAAAAGATAAAGATGCTTCCATTTATTTCACATCAGACCATGCGGAATTTTTAGGGGAAGGCGGTATAAGACTGCATGCACCTAACATGAAAAATTATAAAGAAGTAGCGGTTGTGCCTTTTGCTGTATGGTTTTCTGAAAAAGCAAAAAAACATATTAATATGCAGAATGTTATAAATAATAAAGATAAAATATCTACCCATGACGCAGTATTCCATTCTGTTGCAGGCTGTGGCGGGCTTTCATCTGATTTAATTGATAATACTTCAAATATTTGTTCAGATGATTTTAAAGCTGTCCCTGACGAATTTGAAAATTACGTATCAAAACCAGTAGAATAATAAATTACTAAACTTAAACTAATTAGTTTAAGTTTAGTTTTTTTATTCAGACATATTAAAGTGATATATAAATTTTAATCCATTCAGCTTATGCTTTGATTGTATCAATGTATTTAGATTTGTTCTTAATAATAAAGAGTTATAATATTTAATTAATAAACTTAATGTATAGTAATGTGTATATTAAGTTATTATGTAATTAAATACCTAGTTTTACTATGTCAGTGAATGTATTTGATAATATTTATACCTATCATTAATAATACTTATAATATTTAATTAATAGATGAAATATATAGTAATGTGTTAATACTTAGTTGCTGCATTATTAAATACTTATTTTTAGGAAAGTTGGTAATAATATATATTTATTTATAGATTTGGTGCATAATATCTAAAACAGGTATATTGAATTTATCAGCTAACCGTTTTGCGTCTTCATATTCTATATATTCTTTTTCTATATCATTATATTTTATATGTTTTACTTTTACTATTTCGCCCATTACTTCTTTTTCTTTTATACTTCTTTCCGCTTTTATTCTTTTTACATTTTCCACCCGCATACCTATAGAAGAAGAATGTTTGAAAATATTATATACTATATTTTCCTGATTTTCTTTTTCAGTCATTACATTTAAAATATATGCAGGTCTATTTTTTTTCATAAAAGCAGGTATGAATATTACATCAAGTGCTTTATTTTCCATTAATTTTTCATAAAGATAACCCAGCTGTTCTCCTGTCATATTATCAATATTTGTAGTTATATTTACTACTTCATCACTGCTGCCCTTTTCTATAATTAATGAACGCATAAAGTTAGCCATACCGCTGAACTCTTTGCTGCCTGTTGCAAAACTTTCTTTTACTACTCTGCCTTGGAATGTGTTGGAATATTCCGATACATATGTTTTTAAAATTGCAGCACCTGTTGGTGTAACCATTTCCCCTTCTACATTCACTCGTTTTAAAGGAACGTTTTCTAATATTTTAAGTGCTGCAGGGGCAGGAAGGGGCATAACACCATGGGCTGTATTAATAAAGCCACAACCTGTTGTTACTTCGCTTGCAGTTACTTCATCTATTTGTAATTCATTAAGCAGATAACTTACTCCAAATAAATCAATAATAGTATCCACAGCACCTATTTCATGGAAATGGACTTCATTAATATTAATACCATGGATTTTGCTTTCTGCTTCTGCTAATATTTGAAATGATTTTACTGCATTTGATTTTACTATATCGCTTGATTCTGAATTATTAATAATATCTGTAATTTTATCTAAATACCTGTATGGCTCGCCTTTTATATCACATTCTATAACAAGGCTTGAACATAACACAGAGTTTCTATAAACTTCCTGCAGCTTTAATACAACTTTTTTATTAAGCATATTAGATATAACATCACTCAGTTTATTAATATCGCCTCCCAAAGATAAAAGCCCTGCAAGAGTAATATCCCCTGAAATACCTGTCGTCATATCTAAATATAACTGACGCATTACTTCACCAGTTTTTTTGCAGCAGGGCAGTATGATATTATTTTACATTCTGCACATTTTGGTTTCTTAGCTTCACAAAAATATCTGCCAAATAATACAAGCTGATGGGAAAGCTCTGTCCACCTTTCTTTTGGAAATAATTTCATTAAATCCTGCTCTATTTTTTCAGGGTCTGAATTTTTTGTAAGCCCATATCTGTTAGTTATTCTTTTAACATGGGTATCTACCACCATGCCGGGAACATGGAAAGCGTTGCCTAAAACTACATTAGCGGTTTTTCTGCCTACTCCCGGCAGTTTTACAAGGTTTTCCATATTATCAGGCACCTGCCCGTTATGTTCTTTCACTAAAGCATATGCCATACTTTTAATATTTTTTGCCTTGTTTTTATAAAATCCGGTGGAATGGATTAAATTTTCTATTTTCTCAATAGGTGCTTCACTCATAGCATAAGCATCAGGATATGCCTGAAATAAAGCAGGTGTTACTTTATTCACCTGCTTATCTGTGCATTGTGCTGAAAGTATAGTTGCTACAAGCAGCTGAAAAGGGTTGTTATATATTAACTCGCATCTAGCTTCAGGAAAAAGCTCTTTTAAATATGCAAGAAATGGTGCAAGGTCTTTTTTGCCGCCCATACTATAAACCGTATTCTTTCCAGCGTTTTGTTACAAGTTCTTTTATTTCATCACTCATAACTATATCTTCCGGCCATTCTCTATGGTGGCCCTCACCTTCTAATTTTTTAGTTGCATCAATACCTATTTTATTCCCCCAGTATGAATAAGGAGAAGAATGGTCAAGAGTATCTACAGGGCCTTTTACAATACATGTATCTCTTTCCCAGTCCACATTATTACCCATACGCCATAATACTTCGTTAGTATTTTTTACATCCACATCTTTATCCACTACTACTATCATTTTGGTAAACATCATCTGCCCTGTTCCCCATACGTAATGCATAATTTTATGGGCCTGCATAGGGTATTTTTTATCAATAGATAAAAACATAATGTTATGGAAAACACCTTCTAAAGGCATATACATATCCACAATTTCAGGCACTTGTTTTTTAAGAATAGGTAAGAATATTCTGCCTGTTGCTATACCCATATAGCAGTCTTCCATAGGTGGTTTACCAACGATTGTAGTTGGGTAAACTGCATCTTTTCTATGGGTGATACATGTTATATGAAATACAGGAAAATCATCTGCTAAAGAGTAGTAGCCTGTATGGTCGCCAAAAGGCCCTTCTCTACGCATTTCATCAGTAGATACATAGCCTTCTAAAACAATCTCACTATTAGCAGGCACTTCTAAATCCACAGTTTCACATTTTATCATTTCTACAGCTTCTTTTCTTATAAACCCTGCGAAAAGCATTTCATCAATACCCTCAGGCACAGGTGCAGTAGCAGAAAATGTAACAACCGGGTCAGGCCCTAAAGCAACAGCTACTTCTAACTTATCAAGCCCCATACGTTTTGCTTTCCTAAAATGGTCTGCTCCCCCGTGGTGGATATGCCAGTGCATACCTGTTGTTTTACCGTCGTAAACCTGCATTCTATACATACCGCAGTTCCTGGCACCTGTTTCAGGGTCTTTTGTGAAAACACAAGGCATAGTAATAAATCTACCTGCATCATGAGGCCAGCACTTAATTACAGGAAATTTTAATATATCCACATCGTCGCCTTTTATTATAACTTCTTTACAAGGGCCTTTTTTAACTGTTTTTGGAAGAATGTTGCTTAATTCCATAAGCATAGGCAGACTTTTTAATTTATCCATAAAGTTTTGAGGTGTATTTTTATCCACTAAATTAATAATACGGTTACCAAGATCGTCTAAATCATCTACACCTAAAGCCATACACATTCTTTTTATAGAACCAAATAAATTTATAGCAATATTATGGTCAGAACCTTTAACGTTTTCAAAAACTAAAGCCTCACCATAACTTTTTGATACTCTGTCTGTGATTTCTGCAACTTCTAATACAGGGTTTACTTCTGCAGATATTTTTTTTAATTCTCCAGCTTTTTCTAAATCCTTAATAAATTCACGTAAATCATTATAAGCCATATTCCACCATTTTATATTTTTAGTGATTTAGAATAATTAATTTTATAAAATTATACAAGTATTTTATGTATTATTATGTAATTTCTTACATAATAAAATAATATGTAACCTGTTTATAAATTTTTATGACTATATTTTTATACTGCTAATATATGGAGGTTAGTGTTATGAAAGCATTAAAAGTAATACTTTTATCACTTTTACTTAGTGTTATAATTTTTCTTTTAAGCCCTGCACCTTACCATTTTGGTTTTATTACTTATAGTAATTACTGGGAATTTCGTGTTTCTATGCTTTATCTTACAGGTGCAGCAGCTATTATACTTTTTACTATAAGTATGTTTTTATCACTTAAAAGCAATTATTTAGAAAAATATACAAAAGGCTATGATAAGGCTGTTAATATTCATAAATGGACTGGTATAACTGCTTTTATTATGGTTATATTTCACTGGATAATAAAAAAATCTAAAGGTGTAATACTTGATTTTAATATTCTGCCTGCCCCTGAAAAAGGCGGCGAAATGGTGTTATCTGATACTGAAAAATTAGTTTATCCCTTTATTTATTTTACAGATACTTTTAAAAAATTAAATCTTGATTTTATAACTATCCCCTTTTTTGCAGGGGGTGCAGGAAAGCTTACTGAAAATGAAGTATTTTTATATAAGCTGGGTAATACTATTATAGAATACGTTTTTTATGTATTTATTATATTAATGGCTGCTGCTGTTATAAAACGGGTGCCTTACCATATTTTTAGAAAACTGCATGCCTTTATGCCTTTAATATTTCTTGCTGCTGCTTATCACAGCTTAACTATCCAGATTAGAGGTGGCTGGGCATATTCTATTGCAGGGCTTTTACTTTCTATAATTATTTTATCAGGTGCTGCAGCTGCTTTGTATATTCTTTTTGCAGGAAAACGTCATAAGCATAAAAGCGTTGTAAAAAATGTTGAATATGATAATAATACAAATATTTTATCCCTTACTTTAGACTTAGATAAAAAAGATTTTAATTATAAAGCAGGTCAATTTGCCTTACTAAAATTTCCATTTTCATCAGAATATCATCCTTTTACAATATGCAGCTGCAAAAGCAATGAAAGTATTTCCTTTTACATAAAATCACTTGGAGATTACACATCTTTATTGAAAGATAAAATAAAAACAGGTGATAATGTAATTATAGACGGCCCCTACGGCAGGTTTACTTTTGATGATAATAAAAACCAAATATGGATAGGTTCAGGAATAGGTATTACACCATTCTTATCAAAACTTGATTCTTTAGATAGTAATGATAAAAATATTACTTTTTATTATTCTAACTACTCAAAACCATTCTTTTTAGACAAAGTTGCACAAAAATGTAAAAAATTAGGTATAGATTTTCATTTTATTAATACAGAAAAAGAAAGCCGTATAAATATTAATGATGTAATAAATAATCAAAATCTTAGTAATACATCTTTATGGTTCTGCGGTAACGAAAGTTTCAGGAACAGTATTAAAAAAGTATTAAAAGAAAATAATTTTAACTTAAAAAAATTTAATTACGAAATATTTAGATTCAGATAAAAAAAAAGGGAGTGAAAACACCCCCTTTTTATTTATATTTTCTAAAAATTAACCTGCATATTTAGAAATAAACACACCTGCTGCAACAGCAGAACCTATAACACCTGCAACGTTTGGTGCCATAGCATGCATAATTAAAAAGTTAGAAGGGTCTTCTTTTGCACCTTCTATCTGGCATACCCTTGCAGCTAACGGCACGGCAGATACACCTGCTGCACCTATAATAGGGTTGATTTTATTTTTAGTAAATAAATTTATAAGTTTGGCAAAAAGCACACCTGATGCAGTAGCTACGCAGAAAGCAATAGCACCTAAACCAAATATTTTAAGTGATGCCGGTGTTAAAAACTTATCTGCCTGAGTGGATGCTCCCACTGTTAAACCAAGAATAATTACAACAGAATCAATAATTACTGTTCTTGCTGTTTTTGCAAGACGTTCTGTAACACCTGTTTCCCTTAATAAGTTGCCTAATGTAAGCATACCTATTAAGATTAAAGCACCCGGGTCTATCATTGATACTATTATAAATGTAAAAATAGGGAATAATACCCTCATTCTTTTAGATACAGGTTTAGAAGGCGGCATTTTTATAAGCCTTTCTTTTTTAGTGGTTAAAAGCCTGATAACAGGCGGCTGTAATACAGGAACAAGTGCCATATAAGAATAACCTGCTAATGTAATAACAGGCAGATAGTCTTTTGCTAATTTACTTGCTACAAATATGGAAGTGGGACCGTCTGCACCGCCTATTATACCTATGGCTGCTGCTTCTTTAAGTGTAAACCCTAAGAATAAACTTCCTAAGAACGTTAAAAATACACCTATTTGTGCAGCGGCACCTAAAAGCATAAGCCGTGGTTGTGAAAGCATGGCAGAAAAGTCTGTCATAGCACCAACACCTAAAAATATAAGGGGTGGATATATGCCCAGCTCTACACCTTTATATAAAAAGCCTAACACACTGTTATGGTCATATAATCCCATCTCTAAAATTTCAGCCGATGGAATATTACCAACTATAATACCAAAACCTATTGGAACAAGAAGTAATGGTTCATACTGTTTTGCTATTGCAAGATACAGAAATATACCCCCTACTACAAGCATGATTACATGTTTAAATGTAAGCATACCACCCAGGGCACCTGTATTAATAAAATTAGTTAATATATCCATTATACTGCCTCCGCAATGATAATATAGTTTATTGGAATTCTACAAGCACTTGGCTTTCTCTAACTATATCACCTGCTGAAACATTAATGGATTTTATAGTTCCATCAACGGGAGAATTAATTGATGTCTGCATTTTCATAGCTTCAAGGATTAATATTTCCTGACCTGCTTTAACAGCATCGCCTGCTTTTGCTTTTATTTCTACAATTGTGCCGCCTACAGGGGAAATAATTGTTTTACCACCTGCATTTGCTGCGTTTGCGGCTGCCGCACCTGCTGCTGCTCTGCTAGGTGGTGGTAAAATACCATCGTTACCCTGATGAGTTGGTTCTGGGTGAGATTGAACAAATTTTGGAACAGGTGGAATACCGCTTAATGTGCCGTAACCTTCACCTTCATCTAAAAGTTCCACTTCTACTTCATATGCTACGCCGTGTAAAGTAATTTTCATTTTCATAATATATGCTCCTAAATCTTTTATTTTTAATATTTTTTACTGTGTGATGACTGCAAAGCACTTCTTGCCTGCATAGCCCAGTTACCACCTTGTTTTGCCCTGGATGGTAATACACTAATACGTCTTATTCTTGCTTTTTTATGAGTATAAGCTGCAACTGCTGCACTAATAAGCACTAATGTAGTGTTATCAATATTCTGGTCTTTTTGAGAATCTGCTGTATCTGCTTGAGATCCTGATTTTTTGCCCATAGAATTTAATAAGCCTTCAAGAACATACTCAGATTTCTTTATTACGTTAATAAAGATAATCATAATCAAAAGGACTGCAAAAACAACACCTATACCTGTTGCTGTAACTTTTAACCCTTCACCTATTGTATCATGCCAGTCATTACTTGTGTTATAATGATCAGAAGATACTGAGGATGTATAATCTGACATATTATTCTGAGCAAGCTGTATGTATAAATTTTCAGCCATTGCCAACTCCTATAATGGAATAAGACCGTGTTTTTTATATGGTCTTGTCTCACGTTTAGAAGCATACATTTCTAATGATGCTGCTAAATAACTTCTTGTATCTGCCGGTAAAATAACGTTGTGGATATAGCCTTTTTTAGCTGCAGCATATGGGTTTGCAAATGCTTCTCTATATTCTGCAAGTCTTTTTTTAGTTTCAGCAACTTTATCTTCTGCATTTTTAATTTCTTTACCATAAAGCAGGCTAACTGCACCTTCTGCACCCATAACGGCAATTTCTGCATTAGGCCATGCAGCAACTCTGTCTGCACCCATTTCTTTAGAACACATACCTATATACGCACCGCCGTATGCCTTACGTATAATAAGAGTTAATTTTGGAACGGTAGCAGCAGCATATGCAAATAATAATTTAGCACCGTGTCTAATAATACCACCGTATTCCTGATCTACCCCCGGCATAAAACCTGGAACATCTACTAATGTAATAACAGGAATATTAAAGGCGTTGCAAAAACGTATAAAACGTGCCCCTTTATCAGAAGAATCTATATCTAATACACCTGCTTTAAAATTAGGCTGGTTAGCAATAATCCCTACACTTCTGCCGTTAAGTCTGCCAAAACCTACAATTAAATTTTGTGCAAAGCTCTCCTGCACTTCTAAAAAGTCGGCATTATCTACTATACGCCAAATAATTTCGTGCATATCATATGGCACTTTTGGGTCATCAGGCACAATGAAATTAAATGATTCATCAGGGCCGAATACATTTTGTCTAGTAGATTCCAAAATCGGTGCTTCTTCTGAGTTGTTAGAAGGCAGAAATGAAAGAAGTCTTCTTGCAAGCCCTAAGGCTTCAGGGCCAGATTTAGCTACAAAATGAACAACACCTGAATAATGGGCCTGTGCGTCAACACCACCAAGCTGTTCTAAGGATACTTCTTCCCCTGTAACTTCTTTGATTACTTTAGGGCCTGTAATATACATCTGCCCTTCTCGTTGAACTTGTATTATGAAATCTGTTAATGCTGGTGAATAAGCAGCACCGCCGGCACATGGGCCTGCAATAATACTAATTTGAGGGACAACACCAGAAAGCAGAACGTTCCTATAAAAAATTCCGCCGTAACCAGATAAGGCACTTACTCCTTCTTGAACTCTGGCGCCGCCGGAATCGTTAATAAATATAAATGGTGAACCTGTTTTTAAAGCAGCATCCATAAGCTCCTGTGCTTTCTTAGCACCTGCTTCACCCATTGTCCCTGCATTAACAGTAAAATCCTGACTTGCTACAAATACTGTCCTGCCGTCTACAAGCCCCATACCTGTAACCATACCGTCCCCTGCAAGCTCTTTCTTATCCATACCAAAATCAGTGCATCTGTGCTGCACCATCAGGAAATCTTCCTGAAAAGTATCTTCATCAAGAAGCATGCCTATACGTTCCCTTGCGGTATACTTACCTTGAGAATGCATTTTCTCAATTTGAGCATCGCCACCGCCTTTATAAAGTCTGGCACGCAGCTCAATAAGCTCTTTAATCTTGTCTTTGCTCATTCAACCTCACCTCTTCTTTTATTATGTATTACCTAATAAACATATTATACTTTTTTAATGGGCTTTTCAAGTATTATCATTAATGTATTATTTTTTTCGTCTTACATTTCTTCTATTATCTTTTTTTCTGCTGCTGTCTACTTTTCTATCTCTAAACCTGCCCCTGCTTTTTACTGCTCTAAATTTTTTTAATATTTTAGCAAGATCATCAGGAATAAGCACATACTCTTCATCAGGGTTAATATAGTTAAGTTTATGTTTTGTATAGGTTTCTATTTTTGGTATAAGGTATGAATCTTCTTCTGTAGCAAATATAATTGATGCACCTTTTTCCCCTGCTCTGCCTGTTCTGCCTATTCTGTGAACGTAATCTTCAGGGTCATCAGGTAAAGAGTAGTTAAATACGTGAGTTACACCGTCTACATGTATCCCTCTTGCTGCCACATCAGTTGCACAAAGCACTCTTATTGTGCCGTTTCTTAATTCTTCTAATGTTTTTATACGTCTGTTTTGAGATACATCACCTGAAAGCAGCCCGCAGGATATGCCGCATGCTTTAAACATATCTGTAAGCCTTGCCACTTCATCACGTCTATTACCAAATATAATTACTCTGCTTAGATTATGATTGCATACCATATTATATATAATAGCAAATTTTTCTTTATTTGATGCAATAAAAGCAATCTGTTCTATGTTTTCAGAAGTAATTTCTTTTGATTCTACTTCTATGCTTACAGGATTATGAGTCCATTGAGATGCAAGGCGGATTATATCATGATTTAATGTAGCACTAAAAAGCATCGTCTGCCTTTTAGTTTTTGGCGGTGTAGCATTAATAATTTTTTTCATATCAGGTATAAAACCCATATCAAGCATTCTATCAGCTTCATCTATTACTAATATCTTAACCCTGCTTAAATCAAGGATACCCTGCTCCATATAATCTAAAAGCCTGCCCGGTGTTGCTGCAAGTATATCAATACAGCTGTTTTCTATCTGCCTTTTTTGCTTATCGTAATTTATGCCGCCAAAAACAGATTGAATATTAAAATTACAGTATCTGCCTATATTTCTTGCATCTTTTTCTATCTGAATAACAAGCTCTCTAGTAGGTGCCATAATTAAAGCACGAGGTGCCCCTTTTATACTATTTGTTTCTTCATCTTCACTTAATCTTTTAAATAATGTTACTAAAAAAGCAGCAGTTTTACCTGTGCCTGTTTGTGCTTTGCCTGATACATCCTGCCCGTTTATAGATTTTGGCAGAATTAATTTTTGAATAGGGGTGCAGTATTTATACTCACATTCATATATTCCACGCATAAGCCTGTCTGATAACCCTAAGTCATGAAATCTTAGCATATCACTTTTTTCTTCCACTTGAAATTCTGATATATCCCAGTTGCCGAAATCCACATATTCTGCCTCCACATTCATATGCTTCATTTCGTTTTTATTTCTCTGTTTTTTACCACGGGTCTCTTTTTTCTTTGCTGCAGTTTTAGTTAATACCCGTTCATCTTTTTTTGACATATCTTTTAATGATTTTTCAGACGCTTTATCAAGCTGCTTAGAGATTTCTTTAATAACAATTTTATTTTGGGTAGTTTCACTCTTTTTAATAATCTGTTTAATTCTCTCAAGTATTGACATATTTACCTTCATTTCGTATTTTCTTCTGTTTTTGTGTTACTTAAAACAAAATAATATATATGATTATTTTGTTTTTTGGTAGCTATTTTTTTAAATTTATAGAAAAAAATATAATTACACTTTTTTTACCGTTAGTTATAAATAGTTTATAAATAGAAATTATAAAAATGATTATTTTTCAAGGATAAAACAAATTTAGAATAGAAATATTTAAGAAAATAAAATGGAAAATTATATACCTGATAATAAAAGACTGATTTATAAAAAACCCTATAAAACGGAATAGACCACCCTTTTAGAGTGGTCTATTCCGTCTACTGTTTTCTCAAACATACATACTACTATAAATATACTACTTGAAAATACTAAAATATACTTTCTACTTTTACTATATACACTACTATCTACTATAAGGTATACTCTACATACTATCTACTACTAATGTACTCCTATATATTCCCTATGAATGTAAAATAATAATATTCTACACGTTTGTCAACACTTTATTTTTGAAAAATATTTGAATGTTTTATTTCTGCTTATTTTTTAAGCAGTATTGCATTTTTTATACTTTATTATTAATAAGTTAATAAATTAT
>RCNI01000461.1_pt1 | contig 25299 bp, 25 predicted proteins | sample 2041151 | NCBI WGS metagenome assembly RCNI01 (sample SAMN09708214, study PRJNA481090) | feces metagenome | isolation source: feces | place: Antarctica: Albino Rookery | reverse complement strand
ATGGGTGGGGAAGGAACGCTTTCTCTGTTCCTTTGGAACATACTGATAAAAGGAGACCCTATGCGCGATCAAATCTACGAGAATGAAGGCGGGCAGCAGGCCAGCGGCCCGGTACCTGTGATTCTGCTTGCTCTGGATCAGGGCAAGTTTAATGCCGAGAGCAGTCTGGATGAGCTGGCCGCTCTGGCCGAAGCAAACAATATGGAAGCCGTAGCCCGCGTGGTGCAGCGCAAGGACTCCCCGGACCCGGCTACTCTGTTGGGCGAGGGCCGTCTGGAAGAAGCCCGTATGTACTGCATCAATCTGGAAGCGCAGGCCGCCATCTTTGACGGCGAGCTTACCGGCAGCCAGATCCGCAATCTGAGTGAGATTCTGGATGTGGAAGTTCTGGACCGCACCATGCTGATTCTGGAAATTTTCCGTCAGCGTGCTGTGACCAACGAGGGCAAGGTGCAGACCGAGCTGGCCATGCAGCGCTATCGTCTGCCCCGGCTCACCGGTCTGGGCCTTGCACTGAGCCGCCAGGGCGGCGGTGGCGGCGGCGGCGGCGGTGCCCGACGCGGCGCCGGTGAAAGCAAGCTGGAGCTGGATCGCCGCCATGTGCATCACCGCATTGAGGCGCTGGAAAAGAAGCTGGATGAGCTGGAAAAGCGGCGCAGTGAAACCCGCCGCGCCCGACAGAAGAGCGGTGTTCCTGTAATCAGCTTTGTGGGCTACACAAATGTGGGCAAGTCCAGTTTGCTGAACGCCCTGTGCGGCGCAGATGTGATGGAAGCCGATATGCTGTTTGCCACGCTGGACCCCACTGCCCGCAAGGCAGCCCTGCCCAGCGGTCTGCCGGTGGTAATGGTGGATACCGTTGGTTTTGTCAGCCGTCTGCCGCATCATCTGGTGGATGCTTTCAAAAGCACTCTGGAAGAGGCAGCCTATTCGGACGTCATCGTAAAGGTGGCGGATGCCAGCGATCCCGAGCGGGATGCACAGTTGGCTGTAACCGATGAGGTACTGAACAGCCTTGGCTGCGGCGACATTCCGCAGCTCACCGTATACAATAAATGTGACAAAACCGGCGCTGTTGCCTTTGATCCGGACATTCTGCTTACCAGTGCCAAAACCGGACGCGGTCTGGACGACCTGCTGGCAGCGCTGGACAACGCTCTGTCACATCGGATGCGCCCGGTGCAGATGCTTCTGCCCTATGACAAGCTGGGCCTTGCGGAAGCTATGCGCCGCAGCGGCACCGTCCTGGTAGAGGACTCCCGCGCGGAAGGCGTATATTTTGAGGGCCTTGCCAAGACCAGTGATTTGTATCTGTACCTGCCGTATCTTGTGGAGTAATTTCCCGGTTTAAACAGAAAAATCCCCCTGTTCTGCCCTTCAGCGGCGAACAGGGGGATCATTTTTTCCGTAAGAATCCATAAAAACACAAAAACCCGCTTGGCGGCGGGCTTCTGTGTATAGAGGGGTGGGAAAGTATATAAAAAAGTAAGTTGCAATCATAAATGTTGTTTCGCAACGGTTTATATTTTACCACATTTTCTTTGTATGTCAAACTCTTATTCGAGGATAAACTTTATTTTTGTTCTTTACAAACCGCAATTTAGTTTATATAATAAAATACGCACAATGACATTTTGTCTCCTGTTTTCATTTGTTAATCCATGCGGGCAAATGCCTTAATTTTCGCAAAAATTAACGCCTTTTTCACACTGTTTTTTGCTATACTTTGTACTCGAAAGGAGAGCACTTATGCTGGACGAACTGGATCATCAGATTTTGCACATCCTGCAAAAAAATGCACGCATTCCCGTAAAGGAAATTGCCCGTCAGGTGGCTCTGACCGGGCCTGCCGTGAGCAGCCGCATCCGCAAAATGGAGCAGGACGGCGTAATCAGCGGTTACACGGTCATTCTGCACGAACCCGAGGCCAGCACACAGGTGGATGCACTGATCAGTGTTTCGGTTGAGCCCGGTGCCCGGGACAGCTTCATAGACGAGCTGGCTCAGATGCCCAGTGTACAGCAGTGTTTTCATGTAACCGGCAGCCACAGCTATATTGCCAAAGTACGCTGCCAGAACATGGATGCGCTGGAACACATGATTACTCATCTGCAGCGCACCGGCCCTACCAGTACACAGATTATTCTTTCCACCCCGCTGGACCGCACCCGCGCGCCCCTGTAAGGAGGAACTGATATGATGAACCCCGAATATACGCAGCCTTCCCCTTCTCCGGAAAATTCTTCTGAACCTCAGCCGCCGGAGCGGGGGCTCTCCATGATGGAATGCCTGGTGGTTCTGCTGGTGGGTCTGATTCCGCTGGCCGGCCCCGTTGTGCTGTGTGTCTGGTCCTTTCGCTCGAAAGAGTCCCCCGCAAAACGCGCACTGGCCCGGGCATTCCTGATAATTCGCATCGTGCTTTGCCTGCTGCTGACCTCTGTGGTGGTTCAGGCGGCTCTTCATCTGGCCCGGTGGTTCTCTGCGCTGGACTATTTCCCCCCTGATTTCTATGTTGAAGAGCCCTATGCCCAGCCGGATCTGCCCGATGACTGGGAATACTATCTTGAGCCCTGGGGCGATTTGCCGGAAGACTGGGACGGCACGCCCTTTGTCCCCTGCGACCCCGACCCGCTAAGCACACAACATCTGTAAACGATACGGAGGATTTTTTCATGCTTCAAAAAATTATTTCCGCAGTGCTCGCACTCACCCTTACCGCAAGTCTTGCCGGCTGCGGTGCTGCCGCACAGCCCAGCACCCGTGACTATGCCGAAGTGCTGACCGAATGCCGCAGCACTGACGATGGCCCTGACATTAACCTTGTGACCAGCCCCGAAGAGGACACCTTTGGCATGATGGAGCTGTACGGCCTTGACCCCAGCCAGATGGAACGCTATGCACTGTGCATTTCTCCGGTCAATCTGGAAGCCTATGCCCTGATGATCGTGCTGCCCACCGAGGAAGGCCGCGCCGATGTGGAAAAAGCAATGGCAGGCTTTATTCAGAAGCAGAGCGATGCCTTCCGGGATTATCTGCCGGATCAGTACGCCATTGCCGAAGATGCCAAGCTGGTAACCACCGCCGGCGGTGAGCTGGTGCTGGTCATGTGCCCCGATTCTTCCAAGATGCTGGAGCGCATCGAAACTGCTTTGAAGGCCTGATTTCTTCCCCCGTTCTCTCCCATGGACAGAGCGGGGGCTTTTTTTGATGGTCGGAATATGGTATACTGAATCACACTGAATAAAACAGCAGGAGGCATTTTTTGCGATGAAAGCCACGGTGGTGATCCCGAACCTGAACGGGGCCGGCTGGCTGCGCGACTCCATTGAGAGCGTGTGGGCCCAGACCATGCAGGATTTTGAATTGATTGTTGTGGACAACGGCTCCACCGATGAAAGCCTGGAAATTGCCCGCAGTTACCAGGGCCGACCGGACTACACCCTGATTGAAAACGGACGCAACACCGGTTTTTCCTATGCGGTAAATCAGGGCATTCGGCAGGCGCGCGGCGAATACGTGGCTCTGTTCAACAACGATGCCTTTGCCGAGCCGGACTGGCTGGAAAATCTGATTGCCGCAGCCGATGCCGATGAACGTATTTTTGCAGTGAGCAGCCTGATGATTCGCCACTATGAGCGGGAACTGGCCGACGATGCAGGCGATTATGTGACCATTCTGGGCTTTGCCTGCAAGCGCGGTGACGGCATGAAGGCAAGCCGCTACCAGAAGCCCTGCCGGGTGTTCAGCGCCTGCGGCGGTGCTGCCCTGTACCGAAAAAGCATTCTGGACAAGATCGGCCTGTTCGACGAGCACTTCTTTGCTTATTTTGAGGATGTGGACATCAGCTGGCGCGCCAACAGTTTGGGCTATAAAAATGTTTATTGCCCCACGGCCAGGTGCTATCACATCTGCGGCGCCACCACCGGTGCCGTGCGCTACAACCCCTTTAAGAGCATCCAGAGCGGCCGCAACAGCATTCTGCTGCCCTACAAAAATATGCCTTTCCTGATGTTCGCCATCAACTTTGTCCCGCTGATGCTGGGCTATCTGCTGAAAGCGCTGATGTTCCGTTTGCGCGGCTTTGGCCCGGCTTACGCCAAGGGCTTCCGGGAAGCTCTGCGGGTTCTGTCTGTCATTGAAAAGCCCAAATTCCGCCTGAAAAATCTGCCCAACTATCTGATGATCGAAATTTGGATGATTCTGGACACCTTCCGCTACATTGTTTACCGCGTACAGCGCGCCCTGAATATCACCTGATTGCGCCTGCTTTTTTTCGCAAAGCAGCACATAAAAACGGCAGCCATCGTCCCCAATGGGGCAATGGCTGCCGTTTGCTGTTTTATGAATGCTTTGTTTGCACAAAGCACCGCTGCTCACTCTTCGCTCCGGAACAGGGCTGCTGCCACATCGCTGTATTTGCGTATGGCTTCTGCCTCCACGTCGCGCTCTTCCTGCTGCGATGCACGTTTGGGCTGTTCCCGGACAATCGGTTCCGGCTCTGCGGGCATCTGCGGCTGTGCCGGAGCCTGCGGCTGTACAGGCTCCTCCAGCCGGAAGCTGAATTCGTCTGCGGTCACCTGCTCCTGCGGTGCGGCTTCGCTCTCCGGCGCATCGCACTCCTCAACCGCGGCCAGGCTGAATTCGTCTTCTTCTGCCATGTACTCGGCGCTTTCCTCGTCAAACGATTCCTCGGCCTCGCACTTTTTGCGGCCCCGGCGCGCCTGCTTTTCCAGCTTCTCCAGCTGGCGGGCGCGGGCGTCCATCACGGCCTGCATGGCGGCGCAGCTTTCAGGCTGATCGGTAATGCTGTTTCCGTAATGGCTCATCAGAACCAGACCGCCCCGGTCCAAAAGCAGGGTCAGGGGCAGCTGCTGGGGTGCATCCGGCTCTTCTTCAAAGCCCTGCTTGCGGGCCTGCTTCAGAATGCGCATGCCTTCCAGCGAATAGGCGGTAAACCGGTTTTTTGCCTGGGGAACCTCCAGATAATCGTACAGTACCCCTTCGGCATCGCAGATCAGGGTATACGGCAGCGTGCCTTCGGGCAGATTTTCGTTGATTACTTCGGGCCGGCTGCGCACCACACAGGCCAGACGGGCATCGTACAGTTCTGCTATGCTCTGAGCATAGCGCACCACATAATGCCGGGTCAGCGGGTGACCAAAATTGCGCAGAAAGATTAAAAATACAGGCCGCTCATCCTGTTCAAGCAGCGAGTAAAAGCTGTTTTGGGCAGCATAGGGGGTATCGTAGGTGAACTCTGGGAGCACATCTCCCGCACAGACACAGCTCAAAGGGGTCATCCTCCTGTAAAGTGCCGACGCAACCGTCGGCACCGTTTTTTATTATTCTACACCTTATTCACATTACCTGCAACCGCCTTGTCTGAAGCTGTGCTATAATGAAACAAATGATGGAGTCACCCGCCTTTTCCGGGTCGGCCAAAAGGAGGAGCACACAATGAACCAATTCCGCACCGCGCTGACGGAAAAGCGCGCCCAGCAGGTCATGGACGCCCTGCGCGCCAACAACATGGAGGCCTTTTACGCTGCATCCGCAGACGAGGTTGTTCCCTTTGTACAAAAGCTGCTGCCCGCCGGCTGCACCGTGGGATGCGGCGGCAGCATGACCCTGGGCGAAACCGGTGTAACTGCCCTGCTGGAAAGCGGCGCTTACAACTATCTGGACCGGGCCAAAACCGCGCCTGAACAGATGGATGAACTGTACCGTGCCTGTTTTTCGGCTGACTGGTATCTGACCAGCGCCAACGCCATCACCATGGACGGCCAGCTGTACAATGTGGATGGAAACGCCAACCGCGTAGCCGCTATTGCATTTGGCCCCACCAACGTGCTGGTAATTGTCGGCGTGAACAAGCTGGTTTCGGATCTGCACGCCGCCGAAGTGCGTGTGCGGGAACTGGCAGCTCCTGCCAACGCCATGCGTCTGAACTGCAAAACGCCCTGTGCTTCCACCGGACGCTGCGCCAACTGCCGCACGCCCAGCCGTATTTGCTGCGACACTCTGGTCAGCGGCTATCAGCGCCGCCCCGGCCGCATCAAGGTGCTGCTGGTAGGGCAGGAACTGGGTCTGTAATCTATTTTTTGCACGCAAAAAGCGCACCGATGGCTTTCAACCGCTTCGGTGCGCTTTTGTTGAAAAGAAACGGCACCCAAACACGCTTTACACGCATCCGGGTGTCGGAACATATATGGCATACCCACCTGGCCGTCTGCAACCAATCAAAACCTACCGGTATGGCAGGTGGGTGCCCTGTCCCCGGGGCCATGCTCCCTTCTTCCGTGACTCCCCAATACAGGGCGGGAGGTCTGCATTTGACCGGGGAACCACCGGGCTCCCGTTAATTGATTAGTAGGATTATATAAGGCCGCAACAAATCGTACCAGGCAGGCTGCAAGCAAGATCAGGTTTCGATGTCGAAGAATGCCTCCAAGCGCTGCTGGAAGAGTTTACCCACTTCCATCAGTTCGTCATCGTCCTCAACGGTGGCCAGGAACTCGCCTTCAGCGTCCTGGTCAACCTTCATCAGGATCAGATCCAGATCCTCTTCCACCAGCTCTTTTTCCTCTGTAATATAAGGCACCAGAGCCAGGTATTGTACTTCTTTGTAATCCAGAGTGTCCAGCACCTCAAAGGTGTGTTCCACGCCTTCCTCGTCTTCCAGAGTGATCAGGTCAACGGGGTATTCTTCCTCCTGCTCGGCAGCAGAATTTTTAATCTCGGCCATGCGGGCTCTCCTTCCATCGCAGTTTTCTGCTTCTTTCTATTATCAAGTTTACCGTTTTTTATACCCTACGTCAACCCCTAAAACTTTGCCTCCTTCTCTGCTTTTTTGCAGATATTTGTGCTATAATATATAGAACTATCATTTGACTAAAAGGGGGATCCCCATGCGCAGAATTCTTTCCGGGCTGCTTTGCCTGGTACTGGCCCTGGGCCTGCTGGCCGGATGCGGCGAAGCGGCACCCAATGGCATAAAAAAGAAAAAAGTGGACCGGCCGGATTTTGAATCCGGACTTTCGCAGCTGGCAGGCCCTCAGGACGGCGACACCATTGTCATTTTTGATACCACAGAGGGCGAGATTCGGGCTGTACTCTTTCCCGACAAGGCTCCCATGGCAGTGGAAAATTTCACCGGCCTTGCACAGCAGGGCTTTTATGACGGCAAGCCCTTCCATCGGGTTCTGTACGGCTTTGTGGCCCAGAGCGGCGATGCCGACGGCACCGGCCTTTCCGGACGCACCATCTGGAAGAACAATCCCTATCCCAAAGAGCCCAGCGCAGATTTGCGTCATTTCCCGGGTGCGCTGTGCGTGGCATTCAGCCCGGAGCAGGAAGTGAGCGGCGGCAGTCAGTTTTATTTTGTGCAGGCCCTGCCCGGAAATCTGGACGAAGCCGCACAGCAGAAGCTGGCCGAAACCGGCTGCTCGCAGGATGTAGTGGACGCCTATACAACTCTGGGCGGCCTGCCCTATCTGGATTTTACCGACACCGTATTCGGCCAGGTTTATCAGGGCATGAAGGTTATTGACTCCATTGCCATGGCAGATACTGATGAAAACGGTCATCCCACAGAGGATGTGCTGGTAAAGTCGGTTACCATTGAAACCTACCAGGCAAGTTAAAACGCTGAGGTGATTACATGGAACTTTTAGTGATTGACGGCCAGGGCGGCGGCTTTGGGCATGCACTGATTACGCAGCTGCGTGCCTCTGGCTACACCGGCGAAATTGCCGCAGTGGGCACCAACTACATGGCCACAAGCGCCATGCTCAAGGCCGGTGCCACTGCCGGTGCCACCGGCGAAAATGCCGTGATTGTCAACGCCCGCCGGGCCAAAGTGATTGCCGGCCCCATTGGGATTGTGCTCTCCGGCAGCCTGATGGGCGAATGCAGCCCCGCCATGGCAGCCGCTGTGGCCGAGAGCAGCGCCCGCAAGGTGCTGGTTCCGGCATCCACCTGCGGTGTGCAGGTAGCAGGAACCGCCAATCTGCCTTTGGGCGAGCGCATTGCGGATGCTGTACAGCGTATTCGCGTACTGCTTGCTTCTGAGTAATCCTGTCAAAAACAAAAAATCCCCGGCTGGGCAAAGGAATCCTTTGAAAGGTTCCGCCCGCCGGGGATTTTTGCATATTATCTCTCTTTGCCGAAACGCTGATCCAGCTGACGTACAACCTGCTCCAGAGGCAGCTTGTGCTCTTTTGCAATGCGGGCCAGATCTTCATATTCCCACTTGCACTTTTCGGCACCGCAGCCCCGCGCCCATTTGCGGCGCACCGGGCCCCAGAGTGTATCCACTGTTTCCACAGTTCGCTCCAAGGTATAGCGCCGGCACACATGGCTGCGCACGCCCAGCGTACTGGTGTGCAGCAGCATGGCCCCGGCCAGTGCATTTGCCTGATCCGGGCGGCACAGACAGGTCAATACCAGACCCGGCCGGCCCTTCTTCATGCCCGCAGGGGTGGTGAACACATCCAGTGCACCTGCATCCAGCAGCAGCTGCTGTGCATAAGCCACGGCTTCCGGTGTCATGTCATCCAGATTGCACTCCAACTGCACCACTTCGTCTCCGCCGGATGCAGTATTGCCCAGCATAGCCCGCACGCAGTTGGCTGCCTCGAACTGCTTTGTTCCCATGCCATAACCGATCTTTTCCACGGTCATCATCGGCATTGGGCCGAACTCCTGTACAAAATGCTTGAGCAGCGCAGCACCCGTGGGTGTGCACAGTTCTCCCTGAATGCTGCCGCCATAAATGGGCACTCCCTGCAAGATATACGCTGTAGCCGGGGCAGGCACCGGCAAAACTCCGTGGGCGCAGTGCACATGGCCGCATCCCACGTGCACCGGACTGGCCACAACCCGATCCGGCGCCAGCTGATGCATCAGCAGGCAAACTGCGGTCACATCAGCCAGAGCATCCAGCGTGCCTACCTCATGGAAATGCACCTGCTCCACCGGCATGCCATGTGCATGGCTTTCGGCTGCGGCAATCAGGCCGTATACGTCCAGTACATCCTGGCGCACCTTCTCCGGCAGGGGCATGGCAGCCGTCAGTGCGCGGATTTCGTCCATTCCGGTGTGATGATGGTGATGCCCGCCATGTTCATGGTCGTGGCCGTGCTCATGGTCGTGTACGTGGGCATGGTCGTGTACATGCTCGTGGCTGTGGGCATGGTCATGCACATCCAGACTTTCCTCTTCTTCCCCGTTCACCGTGACCCGAACATGAGTTCCGGTAATTCCGCAACTTACAGCGGATTCTGCTCTGGTGTGCACTCCGGGCAAACCTAGAGCATTCAGCTGGTCCACAACCGCCTGCGGGTTCGGGCAAAGCTCCAGCAGGGCAGCTGTGAGCATATCTCCTGCGGCGCCCATGCCGCAGTCCAAATACAAGGTTTTCATTTGTTCGCCCCCATATGATTGATCCGGCTTGCCAGGAATCCGGCGCCGAATCCATTATCAATATTTACCACGCTTACCCCGCTGGCGCAGGAGTTGAGCATAGACAGCAGTGCAGACAGCCCGCCCAGCGAAGCACCATATCCCACACTGGTGGGAACAGCAATCACCGGGCAGTCCGCCAGGCCGCCGATTACACTGGCAAGCGCACCCTCCATGCCGGCAATGGCAATAATTACATTGGCCTGCATGATTGTATCCAGATTGGCCAGCAGGCGGTGTAAACCTGCCACGCCCACATCGTAAAGGCGCTCTACATGATTGCCCAGGGCCTCGGCAGTCAGGGCAGCCTCTTCAGCCACAGGCTGGTCACTGGTGCCGCCGGTAGCCACCACAATGGTTCCGCAGCCGGTAACGGCGGGCATCTGCCCCACAATGCCCACCCGGCTCAGCGGATCATACCGCAGCGGCAGCTCCTGCTGTACCAGATCCGCCGCTTTCTGGCTCATGCGGGTAATCAGCACGGTCTGCTGGCCGTCCTGCCGCAGTGCTCCGGCAATCTGCAAAATCTGCTGGGGCGTTTTTCCCGCACCGTAAATCACCTCGGCTACGCCCTGACGCAGTGCCCGGTGATGATCCAGCTTTGCAAAGCCCAGGTCCCGGAACGGCTGGGTTTTAAATTGCAGCAACGCTTCCTCCGGGCTTACAGAGCCCTGCGCTACCTGCCGTAAAAGATCCAGCGTTTCTTGCTGTTCCATTTCTATCACACCTTCTCTTCCTGCCGCGGGACAAAGTCCAGCAGCACGGTTTCAAAATAAGGAGCCAGCGCTCCTCGAATTTCATCCGACCGTTCCAGTGCGGCTGTCCACTGATTTTTGGGCAGCTGCAAGCGGGCTGCCGTATTCAGCACCCGCACCCGGAAATCTGTAAAGCCCATCGAAAAAAGTGCATCCTCCGCGCCTTCTACACGGGCCACCAGCTGTCCGGTAAGTGTTTGCCCTGTGGGAACACGGGTGGCAAGACAGGCATACGCCGGCTTATCCCACAGGGTGATTCCTGCCTGCCGGGCTCCGGCCCGCACCTGTGCCTTGGTCACGCCGCAAAGGCGCAAAGGTGACTGCACCCGCAGCTCCTTCAGGGCCCGCATTCCGGGCCGGTCCGTGCTGTCATCGCTGGCGTTGGTGCCGTCCAGCAAAAGGTCAAAGCCTTCCTGCCAGGCGCGCTGGGCCAATGCGCCGAACAGGGCCCGCTTACAGTGATAGCATCGGTCTGCCGGATTTTCCGCCACGCCCGGCGCTGCCAGAATGTCCAGCCGGATGACTGTCAGTTCCACGCCAAGCGCTTTGCACAGCATCTGCGCATCTCGAAGCTCAAACTCCGGCTGGAAGGCCGTCTTGACAAAAAAAGGCCGCAGTGAGGCCCCGGCAGCTAACCCTGCCCACAAGAGATAGGCCGAGTCCACCCCGCCGGAAAGCCCCAGTGCAGCCCGGGGATTCTGTTCAAAATATTCGTTCAATGTCATCGTTTTTCCTCTTCGCATTGTTGCCAGATATATGCAATGCGCTTCTGCACATAGATTTTTCCTGCCCAGGCCAGTGCAGCCCGGTGCACCAGCAGCTTCAGCTGGGCTGTATCGCAGCTTTCGGCCTGCTCAACCCCTTCTGCGCCGCTGAAGGCTGTATGCAAAGCGTATTCCAGTTCCTCACAAAAGAAGTCATAAGCACGCGGCACAGATTTCTGCTCCAGCGCCACCCGCAGCAGCACACAAATATCCGGAATGCTGAATACCTGCTTGAGTGCGCAGATGGCAATCAGCTGTGCCAGCTGGCTTTTGCCGTACTTTTTATTGGTAGGCCGCTGGATCACGTGCTGTTTTACATAGTTATTGACCATGGCCTTAGTCAGCAGTGCCCCCTGAGGGTCCTCACTGCTCAGCGGGGCAAACACGCTGTTGATGTAGCCGGTCAGCTGATCCATATACAAATCAATGCCCGGCAGTTCCGCCCAGCGGGGGCAGTGAAACTCCTGCACATCCCGCATCAGCCAGCTATGTCCAAAATCCTGTTCCAAGTACGGGACACCGCCTTTCTGTTTTGGTTCAGTATACCACATTCTTTAAACAAACAAAAGGCTCCGCAGCAGGAGAGGTTTTCCTGTCTGCGGGGCCCAAATACATTACTCTTCGCCGGGGTGATTGCGCCGCCAGGCCAGGTAGCTGTCCAGAATCACAGCAGCGCTTACAGCATCCAGCTTACCCTTGCGCTTTTTGCCAAAGGTTCCGCTTTCGGTGAGCATGGCGGCTGCACTCACGGTGGTGCTGCGCTCATCCCACATTTTCACAGGCACTTCCACACCCAGGCTCACCAGATCTGCCAGCTTGCGGCTTTTCTTGGCGCGGGCACCCTCGGTGCCGTCCATATTGCGGGGCAGGCCGATGATAATCATGCTCACTGCGTATTCACGGCTGGCATAAATGATCTTTTCTGCCACCTTTGCCATGCTTTTTTCTTCGATCTGACCTACAGGGCTGGCCAAAAATTCGGTACGGTCACAAACGGCAAGACCTGTGCGGGCATCGCCGTAATCCACTGCCATAATTTTCATATTGCTGTTCTCCTTATCCAACGGCAAACCGCTGTGACGCCACTGCGGTCTGATATTCTTTGCGATGTGGGCTATCTGCCCATATTATTGTACCAGCGCCCAAAAGGGATTGCAAGCATTGCCCTGCTGCATTGAAATCCAATACACGATATAGTAAAATGAATGTATTCTTTTGCAGCCGTCTGATGCGGGCGGCCGCTCCCCAACCGAAAGGAGCTTTTTTATGTCTACCGCCGATCCCAAGAGCCTTTTGCGCCGGGCCTTTTCCCCGCGCAGCCTTTTGTGGTTCATCGAACTGAATCTGGGTCTTGCGCTGACTGCTGTCGGCATCCATTTTTTTAAGAGCCCCAACCACTTCGCCTTTGGAGGAACCTCGGGCCTGTCCATTGTAATGGCATCCCTTTTCCCCAACATTCAGGTTGGCGGATTCATGTTCATTGTAAACACCCTGCTGGTTATCCTGGGCCTGTTCTTCCTGGGCGCCAAGACCATGGGAATCACCATCTATTCCAGCTTTGCCCTGTCAGCCTTTGTGTCGCTGTGCGAAACAATCTATCCCATGTCGGGCCCGTTTACATCCGATACCCTGCTGGAACTGTGTTTCGGCGTGGTACTGCCCGCTGTGGGCACGGCCATCGCCTTCAACCTGGGTGCCAGCACCGGCGGCACCGATATTCTGGCAATGATTCTTTCCAAATATACCAGTCTGGAAATCGGCAAGGCCCTGACCCTGACAGACCTGGGCATTGTGCTCTCTGCCGGTTACCTGTTCGGCATCCGCACCCTGCTGTACTGCCTGCTGGGTCTTTACGCCAAAGCCTTTGTGATGGATAACATCATTGAAAGCATCAATATGCGCAAGCAGGTAACCATTATCACCGAACATCCCGAACCCATCAAGGAGTTCATTTTGGAGCACCTGCACCGCAGCGCTACCGAGTGCGATGCACACGGCGCCTACAGCCATGTGGGCCTGTCCATGCTGATTACCGTGCTCACCCGCCGGCAGGCCATGCTGCTGCGCAATTATCTGCGCCACGCCGATCCACATGCATTCATCACCATCGTGAACAGCAGTGAGGTCATCGGCAAGGGCTTCCGCAATATCTGAGGCCATTGTTTTCTGTGCAAAGCGTTTCCGGTTTGCACAGCATCCCAGCGCTTTGGCCTTTTGCACAATTCAGAACCTGCCTTTCAAAGAGGGCGGCTGTGTCATGCACAGCCGCCCTCTTTTTTCTGTTCCGCATCACAAGGCCGGATGCGGACACGGCAAGCGAGTTGGTGGTTTGACTGCACGTGCCGCAGCAGTCTGACCGCCCTTTCTGCTGTTCCGGCTGCATCCTTATGGCGATTCACTCTCTGCCAAAGCGCTTTTGTTTTTGCACTCTACCATGGAAAAGTGCTCTGAGATATTGTATTTATGGAATCGGGCTGTTATGATAAATGTTAAGTAAAGGTGTGATTTCACCTAAAAAAGGGTTGATTTTATGGTAACAGTGTACAATAGCGGTATCTATCTTCTGAACGGATCAGAGATTATACCGGAAACAGAAGCCCCTGCTCGTCTGGGCCGCACCGTCGACCCCGGCCAGGAGGCCAAAAACACCATTGCATATGGTATTCTGGCGGCTCATAACACCGTTGATGATATGGAACAGCTGCGTCTGAAATTTGATTCCATGACCAGCCATGACATCACATATGTGGGCATCATCCAAACAGCCCGCGCTTCCGGTCTGGAGCGCTTTCCCCTGCCTTATGTGCTGACCAACTGCCACAACTCCCTGTGCGCTGTGGGTGGCACCATCAACGAGGATGACCACAAGTTTGCCCTGTCGGCTGCCCATAAGTACGGCGGCATTTACGTGCCCACCAACATGGCCAATATTCACAGCTACAACCGTGAAATGATGGCCGGCTGCGGCAAGATGATTCTGGGCTCGGACTCTCACACCCGCTATGGCGCTCTGGGCACCATGGCCGTGGGCGAGGGCGGCGGTGAGCTGGCAAAGCAGCTGCTGGGCCGCACCTATGATTTTGCACGGCCCGGTGTGGTGGCCATCTATCTGACCGGCGCTCCCAAGCCCGGCGTGGGCCCGCAGGACGTAGCCCTTTCCATCATCAAGGCCGTATATAAAAGCGGTACCGTCAAAAACAAGGTAATGGAATTTGTGGGCCCCGGCATTGCAGGATTGCCCATTGAATACCGCAACGCCATTGACGTAATGACCACCGAAACCACCTGCTGGTCCAGCATCTGGGTAACCGATGAGGAAACCCAGCGCTATCTGGCCATGCACGGCCGCCCGCAGGACTACAAGGCTCTGGCTCCCGGCCAGCTGGCCTACTATGACAACTGCGTTGTGGTGGATCTGTCCACAGTGGAATGCAGTATTGCCATGCCCATGCATCCCTCCAATGTATACACCATCCATGAGCTGCAGGAAAACGCCGCCGACATTCTGCATCTGGTGCAGGAAGAGGCCAACCGCCAGCTGAAGGGTGTCGCAATGGATCTGGAAAGCCATTTCCATGACGGTGCTGTCTGGGCCCAGCAGGGTTCCATTGCGGGCTGCTCCGGCGGTACCTTTGACAACATCTGCGCCGCGGCCGACATCCTGCGTGGCGGCTCCTGCGGCAACGGTGCCTTCTCGCTGAGTGTGTATCCCGGCTCCATGCCCGCCAATCTGGAACTGGTGCGCAACGGCTGTGCTGCCGATCTGATGGCTGCCGGTGCTCTGATGCGCGAATGCTTCTGCGGCCCCTGCTTCGGCGCAGGCGATTGCCCCGCCAACGGCGAATTCAGCATCCGCCACACTACCCGCAACTTCCCCAACCGGGAAGGCTCCAAGCCCGGCGAAGGCCAGATGGCCGCTATAGCCCTGATGGATGCCCGCTCCATTGCAGCCACCGCCGTGAATGGCGGCCGCCTGACCGCTGCCAGCGATCTGGAAGTGGAATACACCCATCCTGAATATCACTTCGATCAGGGCATTTACGAAAAGCGTGTATATTCCGGCTGGGGCCATCCCGAACCGGAGCATGAACTGCGTTTCGGCCCCAACATCAAGGATTGGCCCGAATTCCCCGCTCTGACGCAGGATCTGCTGGTAAAGGTATGCTCTTACATCACCGATCCGGTGACCACCACCGATGAGCTGATTCCCTCGGGCGAAACCTCCAGCTACCGCTCCAACCCCGAGCGTCTGAGCGAATTTGCTCTGTCCCGCCGGGACCCGCAGTATGTACCCCGCAGCAAAGAGCTGCGTGCTGCCGAGCAGCTGCGCCGCGCCGGAGAGACCCTGCCCGATGAAATCCAAAAGGTATACGAAAGCCTTGCTGCCGCCAATGTGGCCTGTGATCCCGCTCAGACCGAGATCGGTTCCACCATTTACGCCAACTGCCCCGGTGACGGTTCTGCCCGCGAGCAGGCCGCATCCTGCCAGCGCGTCATGGGCGCAGCCGCCAACTTTGCACGGCAGTACGCCACCAAGCGCTACCGCTCCAACTGCATCAACTGGGGTATGGCTCCCTTCCTGGTGTCCGATCCCGAGCTGTTTGAGCTGGGTGATTATATCTTCCTTTCGGATGTGCGCCGGGGTATTCTGGAAGGCCGTCAGCACTTCCAGGCCTATGTAATCAAGTGCGACGGCACCGTGATTCCCTTCACCTGCACCACCGGGGATCTGACTGTGCCCGAACGGGAAATTATTGCCGCAGGCTGTCTGATCAACTATTACCGCGGCTGAACCAACTTATATTCAGAAAGGTGTGAACTGCCATGCAGAAGATTGCCATGACCACCCCCCTGGTGGAGATGGACGGAGATGAAATGACCCGGGTTGTCTGGGCCATGATTAAGGACGAGCTGTTGTTGCCCTTTATTGATTTGAAAACCGAATACTATGATCTGGGCCTTGCCAACCGCGATGCCACCGGTGACCAGGTTACCATGGACGCGGCTCTGGCCAACAAGAAATACGGTGTGGGCGTAAAATGCGCCACCATCACCCCCAACGCAAACCAGACCCGGCAGTTTGGCCTAGCCCAGCAATGGAAGAGCCCCAACGGCACCATTCGTGCTGTACTGGACGGCACCGTATTCCGCGCTCCCTTTCTGCTGCCCTGCATTCATCCGCTGGTACGCGGCTGGAAAAAGCCCATCACCATTGCACGCCATGCATTCGGTGACATTTACAAGGCCAGTGAACTGCGGGTTCCCGGCCCGGGCAAGGCCGAACTGGTGTTCACCGGTGCCGACGGCAAGGAGCAGCGGGTAACCATCAATGAGTTTACCGGCCCCGGCGTTCTGCAGGGCAGCTTTAACCGGGATGACTCCATTACCAGCTTTGCCAAGAGCTGCTTTGAGTTTGCCCTGTCCACCCGACAGGATCTGCTGTTCTGCGCCAAGGACACCATCAGCAAGCAGTACGACGCCCGGTTCCGTGAAATTTTCCAGGAGCTGTACGACACGGTATATGCCCCTCAGATGGATGCTCTGGGCCTGAAATATCAGTACACTCTGATTGACGCTGCTGTGGCCAAGGTACTGCTGAGTGAAGGCGGCTTTATCTGGGCCTGCAAGAACTATGACGGCGATGTGATGAGCGATATGCTGTCCACCGCTTTTGGCAGCATTGCCATGATGACCAGTGTGCTGGTCAGCCCGGACGGCAACTATGAATTCGAGGCTGCTCACGGCACCGTGCCCGACCACTACGCCCTGTATCAGAAGGGTGAAATGCCCGGCACCAACCCCATGGCAACAATTTTTGCCTGGACCGGCGCTCTTGCAAAGCGCGGCGAACTGGACAACATCCCCGAGCTGTGCCGCTTTGCACATCTGCTGGAGCAGGCCTGCATGGACACTTTGAACAGCGGTGTGATGACCGGCGATCTGTGCCGTCTGGTGCAGGGTGTCACCCCCACCCAGGTCAACTGCCTGGAATTTATCCGTGCAGTGCGCACCCGTCTGGAAGCTGCTCTGAACGCCTGATCCCTGATACAGCAAAAGGCACCTGCAAATATGCAGGTGCCTTTTTTATCAGTACTTGCTGATCGGCAGTGTGGGATCGTCCTGGCCGGGGCGAATGGCCCGGATGGTAACCGGATAGCTGATCTGATCGCTTACTTTTACCGTAACCGTTTCCCCTGCGCCATGGCCGAAGATGGCCTGGCCCAGCGGCGATTCCCGGCTGATATATCCTTCCCCGGCATTTACGCGCAGGGTGGTAACCAGCTGAATCTCCATCTCTTCATCGTCCTCAGGCAGATACAGGGTTACATGATCAAACAGGCCCACGCTGCCGGTGGTGTGATCGGTTTTGACCACTTTTGCGGTTTTGATCATGCGCTGCAAATAGCGGATGCGGCTTTCATTGTGATTTTTCTGCCGCTTCGCCTCTTTGTATTCAAAATTTTCGCTCAGATCACCAAATGCCCGGGCCTCCTGCACCTCTGCAATATACTGCGGACGCAGCACCACAATTCGGTGGTCAATTTCTTCCTGCATTTTTTGAATATCCACTTCGGTTAATTCATCGTACATGATGGTTCCTCCTGCCTGATCGCCCTTTTTAAAAAAGAAAAGGCCCCTTGAAGGCAAATCACCCCCAAGGCGCACCTTTCCTTCAAGCAGGCCGCAGCCTGCTGAATGGACTGTTTTTTGCTCTGCGCATTACTGCGCGTACCCCTTCTGACGAATGACAGCAATCACACCATCTGCATAGCGCTGGCAGTCATCGTGGTTTTCTGCTTCCACCATGACCCGGATAACCGGTTCTGTACCGGATTCGCGCAGCAAAATACGGCCCGTATCCCCCAGCTGAGCGGAAACCTGCTGAACCGCCGCCTGAACATCGGGATCTGCCTTAACCTGGCTCTTATCCTTTACCCGGATGTTTTCCAGCACCTGAGGATAAATAACCAGATCTTCGTGCAGCTGGCTCAGCTTCTTTTTCTTGGCCATCATCACTTCCATGACCTTCAGGCTGGTCAGGATGCCGTCGCCGGTGGAGGCGTACTTGGAGAAAATAATGTGACCGGACTGCTCGCCGCCCAGACGGCAGCCGTTCTTCATCATATACTCGTACACGTACTTATCGCCCACATCGGTTTTGGCGTAGTCAATGCCCAGCTCATCAAAAGCCTTGTACAGGCCAAAGTTCGACATGATCGTGGTCACAACCGTATTGTTCAGCAGCTTGCCCTGTTCCTTCATATGGCGGCCGCAGATATACAGAATGTGATCGCCGGTCACCACGTTGCCCTTTTCATCCACGCACAGGCAGCGGTCTGCATCGCCGTCATAGGCAAAGCCCACATCCAGACCATTTTCCAGCACAAACTTTTGCAGGCCTTCGATATGGGTGGAACCGGCGTTGTTGTTGATGTTGTAGCCGTTGGGCTCCGCATTGATCACATAGGTCTTGGCTCCCAGTGCGTCGAATACATTCTTTGCAATGTTCCAGCTGGCACCGTTGGCACAATCCAGACCCACCTTGACACCCTTAAAGGAATACAGGCCCAGCGAAATCAGATAGCCGATGTAGCGGTTCCGGCCCGCCACATAGTCCACCGTCCGGCCGATTCGGTCGCGGGATGCAAGCGGCAGTTCCTCCCAGGCTTTGTCAAAGCAGTAGAGCTTGCCGTCCAGATAGGCTTCTACCAGAGCGATCACGCTCTCCTCCATCTTTTCGCCCGAACCGTTGATGAGCTTGATGCCATTATCATAATAGGGATTATGGGATGCGGAAATCATAATGCCGCAGTCAAAGTCATCCGTGCGTGCCACATGAGCCACCGACGGGGTGGTGGTAACATGAAGCATATAGGCATCGGCGCCGCTTGCCACAAGGCCGCCCACCAGCATATATTCAAACATATAGCTGGAGCGGCGGGTATCCTTGCCGATTACAATTTTTGCAGGCTCATCCACGCCGGCACGGCATTTCAGCTGGCCGTAGTACCAGCCCAGAAAACGGCCCACCTTATAAGCATGGTCGGCGGTCAAGGTGCAGTTGGCCTCACCGCGGAAGCCATCGGTTCCAAAATATTTACCCATCGTTTCTCTCCTTCTTCACAATCACGCCGCCGGTTTTCCAGATGCTTTGCGGCGGAACCGTACCCCGAACACAGCTGGTGGGGTAAACATTGGAATGTCTGCCGATTACCGTGCCGGGGTTCAGCACGCTGTTGCAGCCAACTTCCACAAAGTCGCCCAGCATGGCACCGAATTTTTTAAGACCGGTTTCCATCCGTTCCTCGCCGTCCTTCACAACCACAAGGGTCTTATCAGACTTTACATTGGATGTTATCGAACCGGCGCCCATGTGCGAACGATAGCCCAGAATACTGTCGCCCACATAATTATAATGCGGAACCTGAACATTGTCGAACAAAATTACATTTTTCAGTTCCACCGAATTGCCAACCACACAGCCGGCACCCACAAGGGCACTGCCCCGAATGAAGGCACAGTGGCGCACCTCGGTTTCAGGGCCGATGATGCAGGGCTCTCCCAAAAAAGCGGTGGGTGCAACCGTGGCCGTCTTGTGTACCCATACGTGCGGCGAACGCTCCTGATAGTCTTCGCCCAACCCGGCACCCAGCTTGAGAATCATCTCCTTGATTCCTCCCAGTGCCTGCCATGGATATTCAAATTGCAGCAGGTAGTCCCCGGCTGCGGTATGTTTTAAATCGTACAAATCAACAATTTTCTGCAAAATACCCCACTCCTTTCCGTCACACTTATAAGCGGGATGCTTTGTCAATATACACGGTCATTTAAAATTTGTCAACCTGTCCACATTTGTGTAACATTCGGTTTTTTCTGCCCGGCCGCACCGGCTGCGCCGATCTGATTTTACGCGAAATCCCGGCATGGCTCTTTTGCCTGCAAAAAATATTCAAAGGCTCCCGGTACAAAAATCCATCTTGCGAAAAAAGCAGCAAATGCTGCTGTATGTACCCAAATTGCCTGAGATTTGTGCCCGCCTTTCAGGATAAAAAACCACACCGCAAAACAGAAATGGGGGCTTTTCCCCGCTGCTGCAAACTACTGCCCTTATCATTGTAGATGTGGGATTTTCATTCTATACATATACACGTTTATTTTTGTCAGATTTTACAAAGCGCACTGTCCCGTCCTGTCCGCTTTTCCCAAAAGCCATTCTGATGAAGGCTCTTTTCCCTCACAAACGGACTCTCCGATGCCTTTGCTTCATCCTTCCGTCCGCTTGTCTGACTGCAAACGCTTCCCATAGAAAGGGGTCCGTGGTTTTGCTCTTACTCCACACTGGCTGAAACATTTTCTCATACCTAAGCGGCCACTTTTACGCACAATTTTCCTCTCCATCTGCCGGTTTCTTGCGCTCTGCGCCAAACTTGTTTCTTGCTTTATTTCTATAAAAAGGAAGCACTTCGGTGCAGTGACTTTTTTATAAAACTTTTGTTATCCGCATCCATACTCAAGAGCCTGTTAAAAAGATTCCGGGGATTCGGCCCCCCTTTTTTCACTCTGTGCGGCAATCCGGTTCGGATAAAAGCGCTAAATTTCTAAACACGTCCGGCATCCGCAGCAAGAAACAGCAAGAGGTCGGTATCCTCACGATACCGACCTCTCACACTATATGCCTGTTATCCGATTATTTCATTTGCTTTTTTCTGTAAACAATTACTCCGACCAGACCTGCGGCGGCTACGATCAGCAGCACAATCCACAGTGCCACATTGCTTGTATCGCCGGTCTGGGGGATTGCGGGATTTTGCGGTGCCTGCTGCACCGGCTGTGCCGGCTGAGGCTTTTGCTCCGAAGGAGCCGCGCCGGTAGCTGCAATTTCTACAGCTGCTTTCTTGTAGCCGCAAACGGTGCACTCCTCATGTTTGGAGCCGGCCGCTGTTGCGGTAGCATCCTTATCAACAACCCATTTCCAGCTGTGTGCTGCCACATCGCCCTTGGCACCGCAGGAACATTCATGCCAGTGCTCCTGAGCGTTGTTCTTCCACACGGTGCTGAAGCTGTGAGCCTTGGGCGCAATCTCTACGGTGATGGTCTGCGCTGCGGCCCATTTCTCCTTGAAGGTTGCTGCATGGCTTTCTGTACCCTTTGCAGTGCAGGTGGGCGCTGTGATTACCTTGGAAGTAACCGTAGCAGATACTGCTTTCTGGTTGTGGCTCTTATCATTCTTGCATACTCGGGTTGCGGTGCAGGTTTTGTGGTCGGCGCTCCACTGATATGTGGGGGCATCCCAGTCATGACCTGTTTTTTCAACTTTGCCCACGCCGGTTTTCCAGACAGCAAGATCCGTGATTTCCTTTGTTGCGGCTTTATCTTCAAAGAACTTGCCGCAATCACACTTGTAATAGTCCTTCCAGCCATCCTGCGTGCAGGAGGGTGCCTGGCCATCCACCTTTGCGGCTGCGTGAACATGGATGGACTCCTTATAGGTTGCCTTTACTGCCACTGCCTTGGCCGGCATCTCAAAGGTTGTGCTGGCAGCCTTTGGATCTTTGAGGACAATATTGCCCTCTGTAACTTCCCACCCGGCAAACTCTTTACCGGCAGGGGCGGGATTGGCGGTCAGCGTTACAACTGTATTGGCCGCAATCTTTGTTTTTTCCACGCCGTTCACAGTTGCCTTGCCGCCCTTAACGGTCACGCTGTACTGTTCGGTGGTGTTCACCAGTGTGAAATTGATACGGTGGCCATTGCCGCCATCATATGTATAGGTGATCTCTTTGTCGTCAAAGTTCACCTTGCCGCCTTCAAAGCTGCCGCCGCGAACCTCGAGCACTTTTTCCGCTTCAAAGTTGGGCAGCTGTGCAATCGGTGTTCCATCAGGAATACTCAGGCTGTTAAATCCGATCATGAAGCTGTTTTCTTCCAGTGCCGTATTAGCGCTCAGATCCAATGCAACCAGGTGGTTATGCTGAACCAGAAGCATCTTCAGCGCCGGATTGTTGCTCACATCCAGCGTTGTCAGCTGGTTGGCACCGCAATACAGGCTGCTCAGCTCCGGGCTTGCGCTCACATCCAGCGTTGTCAGCTGGTTGCCGTCAACAGCCAGCGAGCGCAAGTTCGTATTGCTGCTCAGATCAAGATTCGTCAGGGCGTTGTTCTGGCACTCCAGCTTTTGCAGTTCCGTGTTACGGCTCACGTCCAGCGTTGTCAGCTGATTTTTCTCTACGTACAAATTTCTCAAAGACGAAAAATGCTCAATACCTGTCAGGTTGGTAATTCCCTGTTTTGTGGCATTGATTTCATAAATCTTCTCAAGCTCTTCCGTGCTGAAGCGGCCATCTTCGGCACCGGGAAGCGTCTGAACAAACGTGCGAAACGCTGCATCCGGGAAGTTGGTTTCATTGATTTCTACTGCTTCTTCCCCCGCTGCAAATGCTGTGCCGGGTATCACGCCCAAAAGCATTACAACTGCCAGTAAGAAGCCAAACCGTTTGCTTTTTACTCTTTTCACCTAAAGTCCTCCTTTAGTCTTCTGAAAAAACCGCGCTTTGTCTGCGGCTTGCCACTTTGAATTTTCCGCACCCCTGTGTCCGCAATCTTTTCCTTCAAAGTGGTTTACTGATACGCTTAGCTTATCCGATTTCAGTGCATAAATCAAGCGTTTTTAAGCTTCCGTTTTGCCTTGGCAAAAAGAATTTTTTTGCGGCACTTCGGGCATAAACAACTGCTGTATTTTGTTCCGCATTCCTTCCCTTTGGCCGATATAGCGCATCTCCTTGCTTTGTCTTTATTTTTATCTTTTGCACCGATAAAATTTTTATTTTTATCAGCAGCTGCCTGTTGCAGCCGCAGCCGATGAAAAAAACTGTATTCAAAAATATTGAACCCCTTTGCACCTCATGGTATAATACTGCCAAAATTTCGTATTCGACAAAAAATCGAAGGGGATGATTTTATGAAACACACAGCCGTTGCCAAAGTGGTTAGCATTGAGAGAACACGGGATGACCTTTCCAGCAAGAATTCTCATTCCACCAAGGCTTTTGTTGAATTTACAGATTACAACGGGCAGCCGGCACGGGGATTTTTTACGCTGTACACAACACCGCTGTATACTACCATCCGGATAAACAGCGAAGTGGAGATCGAGTACAGCGAAGATGAATTTCTCAACGGTTACACTGTTTTTCTGCTCAACCCGGAGTTATACAAGCGGACACCAACGGAAGAGGAACTGGCCCCCTACTAGCGGAACAACAAGCGGGTAGTGAAGCAAAGCCTTATGGGGATTGCAACACTGTTTGCCACCGTAATTCTTTACGGCATTACAAAAAGCATTCTGGTAATTGCTGCGGCCATTGCTGCAACTTATTTTATTATGAAGTACGGAGCAGAACAGGACAAGGCAGACGCCGGCAAAATGCTGAGCTGGCATGATCCGGAATAAAAAATAGTATTTTCTAAAAAGCGATATGATATAAAAGCCTCCCAAATTCGGATGTACCCGGATTTGGGAGGCTTTTTTCATCAGCAAATTGGTTTTTACCGTTCTGTCTATTGCCCTGCCTGCCGAATGCACTTTAATAAAAAACGGGCAATCTCGTTCAGAGATTGCCCGTTTCACAAGAATACGTTTTAAGGTTTGGATGAATTGCGGTACAGTATCAGTACAGCTTAGCACCTGCGGGAATGTGGGGATCAACCATCAGGCAGTGCAGCTTCTCCACACCGTTCTCGTGGTGAACAGCGCTGATAATCATGCCGCAGGAATCAATACCCATCATATTGCGAGGAGGCAGGTTGGTGATTGCAATCAGGGTCTTGCCCATCAGCTCTTCCGGCTCATAGGTATCGTGGATGCCGGACAGGATCACACGGTCGGTGCCGGTACCGTCATCCAGAACGAACTTGAGCAGCTTCTTGGACTTCTTCACGGCCTCGCACTCCTTGACCTTAACGGCGCGGAAGTCAGACTTGGCGAAGGTTGCAAAGTCAACCATATCGGCAAACAGAGGCTCAATCTCCACGTTGGAGAAGTCGATCTTCTCATCGGCAACTTCAATCTTGGCAGTGGTAACGGCCTCGCCGATGACATCCTGCTTTGCAGCGGCGGGGATTTCAGCTTCGCCTTTAGCAGCCTTGTTGCGGCTGATTTCCTCCGCAGTGGGCTTCATGGTGGGGATTTTCGTTGAAATAGCGCTTATCCCGTTAAACCTCACCATTTGGGCCTATATGTGACGGTTATTTTTTTATTTTTGCGTTACTCAATACATATCGGTATCGACCTGTGTCGGTTTGATGTATGGTTTGATGTATGATGTATGATTCTAGTTCTCAAAACAGTCCCAAAGAACTCAGAGCAATTCTTATTATATCCGTAAGGTGAAAAAATCAAGTAGCTCCAAACAAACTCCTATTGCCTTAAAAAGATATAACCCTTTCATCCATTCGCAAAGACACTTTTATTAAAGCAGTCGCTTATCTATGGAAAACGGCATAGGAAAAACATATAAAGCATGGTACAATGTGAATAATAGAAGAACTTAAACTGTTAGATAAATCGGAATTCCACAAATGAAAGGGACGATTATACAATGAATACTGATAATGATTTACTAAAAAATTTGAATAAATTACACACAACAAGATTAGGCATAGAACGCATTAAAAGAAACTTGTCTTTAGATACAGATGATGTGGTTGACTGGTGTAAAATCAAAATCAATTCTGCAAATACTGTTATCACAAGAAACGGAAAGAATTGGTATGCGAATGTTGATGGTTTTATTATAACTGTAAATGCTCATAGCTATACGATTATTACAGCACATAAGGAAAAGAAATGAAGTATACAATTCGTGAGTTAAACGCATTTTCAGTTATTGGACAGGAAGTAGAGCTTACTCATTATCAAAAAAAGAATATTTTGATTAGTACAAAGTTTTGGAAGAAGTTTAACAGCAACTTAAAGAAATCATATCTTTCGCAATCGGGAAACTGGGTCAAATATGCTTTTATGGAAAGAAGAAACGAAAAACTTTATTATTTCTGTGCTATTCCCCCAAAAACCATTATTCCAGATAGCTTTCTGTATAAGGAGATACCATCTTATAAATATTTGGTTGTAGAACATATTGGTGCTATGGATCAAATATATCAAACTTACGGAAAGATTTATCAAGAGGTTATTCCCAACACACCGTATGTCCCTATAAAAGATATATTCTTACACTTTGAAAGATATGATTATCGTTTCCATTGGAATAGAGATAATTCGATTATCGAAATTTGGATACCAATTAAGTGTTAAATTC
>RCNI01001116.1_pt1 | contig 25487 bp, 17 predicted proteins | sample 2041151 | NCBI WGS metagenome assembly RCNI01 (sample SAMN09708214, study PRJNA481090) | feces metagenome | isolation source: feces | place: Antarctica: Albino Rookery | reverse complement strand
CAAATCCGTTGACTCTGAATTTCTTTACAATAATCTAATTATCAATGATTTCAAAGAACTTTTTGAGATTTTAAGTGGACACTAATGATTTGTATTAGTTAGTTCACTGATTTTTCTAGAATGTTGTATTTTAATATAACTTTTATAGTAGCAAATTATTTTTATATAAGATGAAATATTGAATTATGATATAATTTTTTGGTTGGTTTATGACATTAAAAATTATAATATTCCTACTTTGCTATTATTTTGTATTTTCTAGAATTGATGAGATTCGATTTTTTTATACTTAATTGGATGATTGTACATGAATAATAGAAAAATAAGCTATTTTGAGAGGCTTAATTGTAATAGAATCTAGGTTATTAGGTATGAAGATAAAAAAGAGATGTATCAAACTAATGATACATCTCTTTTTTTTAGAAGTTAAGAATTTACTTATTATGATTCATTCTTTCTTGACGTTCTTTTTGGATACGTTCCTGTTCTTTTTGAAGAGCTTCTAACTTAGCCATTAGGCCACTTGTTCTTCCTGGTTTTGCATCCTTTTTATTTGCTTCCAGTTGAGCCAACAGCCGCTTTTCATCTGTCATACGTTTCATTACCCAAGTAGTTAATATACCTACTAGGTTAGAGATGAAATAGTAATAGCTTAATCCTGAAGCATATTCATTAAAGATGAAGAAGAACATTACAGGCATAATGTACATCATCCACTTCATAGCAGCCATCTGAGGATTAGCCCCTGTGTCTTGCTGTTTCATCATATTCATTTGGTAAATGATAGTGGTGATACTAAATAGCAGACAAAAGATACTAATATGATTACCGATTAATGGAATGTTGGTATTCCAGCTAATCAAATCATCATAAGCTGAAAGGTCGCTAGCCCATAGGAAACTTTGCTGACGAAGTTCAATTGCATTTGGTACAAAGAAGAAAAGAGCCATAAAGACAGGCGTCTGAATCAAAGCAGGTAAACAACCTCCCATTGGGCTTACTCCATATTGACTATATAGAGCCATTGTTTCCTGTTGCTTCTTCAGTGCATCTTCTTGTTTTGGATATTTTGCATTGATTTTGTCAATATAAGGTTTCAAAGAACGCATTTTTGCGGATGAAATGAAAGATTTCCATGTCGCAGGTAATACCAATGCCTTTACAATGATAGTCATCAGCAACAAAACAAGTCCCATACTCATTCCCCAACTAGACAACCAATCAAACAAGTTGATAGTAAACCAGCGGTTAATCAAACGGACAACTGGCCATCCCAAGTAAACCAAATCCTCAAGTTCCTGGTCTTCCTTCTTGATGCTCAAATCATTGCTTGCAAGTAGAGTCTTGAAGTGATTTGGTCCGAAGTAGAATTGGAAACGAGTTTTTTCATTACCCGACGGATCGAAGAAAGTAGTCATATCTGCGGCATAATTTTTCATATATCCGCTACCTTTTTGCTCTATATTAGACTCTAGAGTTGCATTTTCAAAATTCTTTTCTGCCATAAAGACACAAGAGAAGTATTGATTCTTAAATGCGACCCAATCTAAAACTTCAGGAATATTTTCCTTTTCATTGTTTGTTTCACTCAGATAATCAAAACTGTCGTCTACAGGTTTGTAAGTAAGTGAAGTATAACGTTGCTCAAAGGTAAAACCCTTTTCCATCTGACGGGCGCGCTGTTTCCAGTCAATGTTCATAGTCTTTACAGAAGGAGAGAAGAAGTTTTGCATTCCCTTAGCTTCAATTGTAAAATTGACCATGTACGAATTTGGTAGCAAGGCATAATGAAAATCCAAGTATCCACCATTGCTGGCTTTCAAACGCATAGTTACAGTACTATCAGTAGCATTGACTGTCTGAAAATACATCTGTCCGGTAAGGATGTTTTCATTTTTCCCTTCAATTCCAATATTAAGGGAAGCATCTTTACCGTCAAATAAAACCAATGGTTGCTTTTGCTGGTCATTATATTCTTTCAAAAGAGCTTTTGAAATTTGACCTCCCTTATTGCTTACTGTAAGTTGAATTAAATCATTCTCTAATACCGTGAATTTTTCTGTACCCTTTGACGCTTTATAGAAGATTGAAGAAGCATCCACTGTTTTTGCAGTTTTTTCAGCGGCTTCCTCTTGAATTCTTTTCAAATCTTCTTGTTTTTGGAGTTCAAGTTTTACAGAATCTTGGTAGTGTTGCGCACGAGCCATTTGCTCCTGACTAGGACGGTTGTAAAAGCTAAAGCCTACAACAACCGCCCCGATCAGAGTAAATCCCACTAACGTGTTTTTATCCATTTACTATTGTTTTAATATACTTTTTATTTATTGATAGCAGCTTTAATGAAAGACAAGAACAATGGATGTGGTTTCAATACAGTACTGCTATATTCTGGATGGAACTGAGTACCGATAAACCATTTCAAAGTAGGTATTTCTACGATTTCTACCAAGCCTGATTCCGGATTAGTTCCTACACACTTCATGCCAGCATCTTCATATTCTTTTTTATAAGCACTGTTAAATTCATAACGATGGCGATGACGTTCTTGGATTGATTCGCTTTGGTAAGCTCCGTATGTTTTAGAGGTCTTATCTAAGATACATTCATAAGCTCCCAAACGCATTGTTCCGCCCATATTAGTGATTGACTTCTGTTCTTCCATAATGTCAATTACATTGTGAGGGGTTTTTTCGTTCATTTCACGGCTGTTTGCATCAGTATATCCCAATACATTTCTTGCAAATTCAATTGCCATGCACTGCATACCTAAACAAATACCGAAAGTTGGAACATCATGTGTACGGCTATATTTCAGTGCAACGAATTTACCTTCCACACCACGTTGTCCAAACCCAGGGCAAATGATGATTCCGTCCATATCAGACAACTGTTCTTCTACATTGTCATCAGTCAGATTTTCACTATTGATGAAGTGAATGTCTGCTTTTCTATCATTATATGTAGCAGCTTGAGAAAGAGCTTCTAAGATAGATTTGTATGCATCCTGCAAATCATATTTACCAACAAGCCCGATTTTTACCATTTCAGTGGCATGATGTCTGCGGTTCAAGAATTCTTTCCATGGACCCAAAGTAGGAGTTTCACCTACAGGCAATCCCATCTTTTCAAGAATAGTGACATCCAGTTTCTGTTCCTGCATACGAACTGGAACTTCATAAATGGTTGGCATGTCTTTTGATTGGATAACAGCATTTTCATCCACATTGCAGAACAGAGCGACTTTTTTCTTCAAGTTACTGCTCAGTTCATGTTCTGTACGAAGCACCAAGATGTCTGGCTGAATACCTACAGATTGCAATTCTTTTACAGAATGCTGAGTTGGTTTAGTCTTCAATTCACCAGCTGCAGCCAAATAAGGTACATAAGTAAGGTGTACACAAAGAGCATTGCGTCCCAGTTCCCACTTGAGTTGACGGATGCTTTCCAAGTATGGGAGAGATTCTATATCACCAACAGTACCACCGATTTCAGTGATTACGAAATCAAATTTATACTTGTTACCCAATAATTTAACATTACGCTTGATTTCATCAGTGATATGAGGAATGATTTGGATTGTCTTTCCCAAATAATCACCACGACGTTCCTTGTCAATAACGCTTTTATAAATGCGTCCTGTAGTAATGTTGTTTGCTTTAGTAGTCTGTATACCAAGAAAACGTTCATAGTGTCCAAGGTCAAGGTCAGCTTCGTGACCGTCTACTGTTACATAACATTCTCCGTGCTCATAAGGATTCAGAGTACCTGGGTCGATGTTGATATACGGATCGAATTTCTGGATTGTTACGCTGTAGCCTCTGGCTTGCAGCAACTTACCAATAGATGATGAAATAATACCTTTGCCTAATGAAGAGGCTACACCACCTGTTACGAAAATGTACTTTGTTTCTGCCACAATATGATTATTTTAAAAATGATTGTTTCTAACACTTCTATTTAAAGATGCAAAATTATAAAAAAATAGTGAATATCCCACGATGTAGCCTAAGAAAACATTGAGTCTTTGATTATTTCGTGCTTTTTTTTCTTCATTCTACTATTTTTCTATCATTTAAAAAAGTTTTATTTTATTTTTGCAGAAAAAAACAAGAAATAGATTATGAAGATATTAATTGGACTTTCACTGGTATCACTCGGTTTAACCAGTTCTGGCTTGGCACAACATCGGGTAGAGAAAGTTGACTCGACATTTAGGCAATTGGGAAAGGTTGTATCTGATTCAGTTTTAGCCAAGGACCTTATTACAGATAGCTTGATTAATCAGATACTTCTTTCTGATTCTGCTATTATAGTTAGTGATGACCAAGAAACTGACAGTATTATAACTTTGGGGGAGGATGTATTTACCAATGATACATTGTCCTGTGATTCTGTTAGTATGGACTCTATGGCGGTTCGCCTGAAAAATCTTGGTGTGGATTCTCTGGTTATTGATACTTTATCCTTAGATACCTTATTATTAGATTCATTGGCTATTGACACATTGTCATTGGATACTTTGACAAAAGATACTGTAGCTAGTGACACACTGAAAACTTCGCAGATGAAGGTAAAGAACGGTGCTCCTGCCTACCGGCCGCATCCTTGTGTCTTAAAGTTTGCCAATTTTGTTTGGAGATTCCATCGTGAGTACAGAGAGATGTTAAATAGATGGGATGACATCTATATCACTGATGCTCCTTCTTGGATTCGTCCGGATGCTGATTACTATAAGTTGATAATTCCTACTACTTATTATTCAGCTGTTATAGAAGACGCATTTTCTATTGAAGAGTGGAAGCCTACGATACCATTTGTTAGAGAAAAGCAAATGGAAAAGTTAATGCCTTCATTACCACGGCTAACCAAATCAGAAGATATTGATAAGCAAATCAACAAGCAATTGCTGACTTTCTATTTGGATTATCCTAATATGGTATGCAAAAATGAGAAAGACCTTGAAGGGGCTGATCCTTTGAGTGACAAGTACATCATTCATGAACCCAAAAAAGAGAAAGTGCTTCATCTAGCCCAGACGAATGTAGATGTGAACCAGGTGCAAGAAAACGACTTGCTGGTTATCAAACCTAATTTTTGGACAATGGGAGGTAATGGATTCGTGCAGTTTTCTCAAAATTATGTATCAGACAACTGGTATAAAGGTGGTGAAAGTACCAAGTCTTTACTTTCCGGAATGGTATGGCAAGTGAACTATGACGATAAGCAAAGGGTGCAATTTGAAAACCGTATTGAAATGAAATTGGGCTTTATTGCAACTCCTTCGGACACCGTACATCAATACAAGCCTAATAACGACTTGTTTCGTATCACAACTAAGGTGGGATACAAGGCCATCAGAAACTGGTATTATACTCTGTCTGCTGAGTTTAAAACCCAGTTTGCTTCCAGCTACGAAACTAATTCTAAAAAGCTGATTTCTACATTCCTTTCTCCTGCCGAATTGAACGTGGGTCTTGGTATGGACTATAAGTTTGTGAAAGATGGTATCTGTAATTTGTCTGTGCTGATTAATCCTTTTAACTACACATTATATAGTGTGTCAAGTGATAGGGTAGACCCTACGAAATTTAATATTGATGAAGGGCATAAGACCAAAAGTCAATGGGGTTCTCGTTTGGATGCTAAAATGAGTTGGAAGATTATGTCAAATCTTTTATGGGAATCTAAATTATCGTATACCACCAACTATGATAAGGCTTTGTCGGAATGGGAAAATACGTTTACTTTCAACTTCAACCGTTATTTCTCTACCAAATTGTTTATGCATGCGCGATTTGATGATTCTGTAAATCGTGAGCCGGATGAAAGTTATTTCCAGTTTCAGGAGCTGTTAAGTCTTGGATTTAATTATGTATGGTAATGTTTAATTGATTAATAGATAAAAAATGCCTTCTTTTGTACAAATATTAGATTTTATCGGAACTTTTGCTTTTGCAATTAGTGGTATCCGTTTAGCTTCTGCCAAACAGTTTGATTGGTTTGGTGCTTATATTGTAGGCCTGGCCACAGCAATAGGCGGTGGTACCCTTCGTGATTTGTTGTTAGATGCGACCCCTGTTTGGATGACTGACCCTATTTACTTAATCTGTACGGCTTTCGCTATGTTTTTTGTGATTATATTTGGCCGTTTCTTGATTCATTTGAACAATACGTTTTTCTTTTTTGACAGTTTGGGATTGGCTCTCTTTACTGTAGTAGGTTTCAGCAAAGCCATAAGTTTTGGTTTCCCTTTTTGGGTAGCTATCATTATGGGAAGCATTACAGGTGCTGCCGGAGGTGTTATCCGCGATGTGTTTATCAATGAGATTCCACTGATTTTCCGTAAGGAAATCTATGCGATGGCCTGTGTGGCGGGAGGTATTGTGTATTGGCTTTGCACAAAAGTTGACATGGAGGATTATTTGGCACAATTGATAGCTGGTACCACAGTGCTGGTCATCCGAATATTGGCTGTTAAATATCAGATTACATTGCCTATCTTAAAAAGAGATGATACTCTTTAAATTATAGGTATTATAAAAAAGCAATCGCCATATCTTACCCTAATAAGGTGGATATGGCGATTGCTTTTTTATTGATTCTAGGGTAGGGCTAACCTTTATGCTTGAGAGTTTGAGTTATCCTTGCTCTTCTTATAGTTTTTTCTATTGAATTTTCCTCGTTGTGGCTTTTGACATTTTTTTCTATTATCCGTAGATTTCATTTTTGGAGCATACTCTGGAGTTTCTCCAAGCTGTTCTGGAACGGCAATTTTATAAATGTCCTTTTCCAAGAAGCTTTCGATATGTTTAAATTGTGTCTGTTCCTTCTCGCTTACAAAAGTGATGGCGCATCCATCATTGTTAGCTCGGGCTGTTCGGCCGATGCGGTGAACATAATCTTCACTGTCGTGTGGCACGTCGTAATTGATGACCAGTCGTATGTCTTCAATATCGATTCCTCTTGCGACGATGTCAGTGGCTATAAGCATATTGATTCTTCCATTTCTGAATTCATGCATGATTTCATCACGTTGAGACTGCTCCAAATCGGAATGCATTTCTCCCACATTCAAGTCCATTCTTTTAAGAGCCTTGGCTACTTCTTTCACTTTTACCTTTGACGATGCAAAAATAATGACGCGTTCTGGCTGTTGTTCTTTGAACAATTCTTTTACGATTCCTAATTTTTGCGCTTCATAACAAATATAAGCAGCCTGAATGATTTTTTCAGCAGGCTTTGATACAGCCAATTTGACTTCTACCGGATTTTTCAGAATGGTTTTTGCCAACTGTTGAATTTTAGAAGGCATCGTAGCCGAGAACATAATGGTTTGCCGTTCGGCTGGCAAATGTTTCACTATTTGCATAATGTCATCGGCAAATCCCATGTCGAGCATGCGGTCAGCCTCATCAAGGATAAAGAAAGACACCTTGGAAAGGTCCACATACCCCAGGCTCAGATGGCTGATTAATCTGCCAGGAGTTGCAATAACGACATCTGCTCCTAAAGTCAGTCCCTTTTTTTCTTGTTCGAAACGTATTCCGTCATTTCCTCCGTAAATAGCAACACTAGATATGGGCATGAAATAAGAAAATCCCTCCATCTGCTGGTCTATTTGCTGGGCAAGTTCACGGGTTGGTGACATAATCAAGCAGTTGATGGCATCATCGGGGTATCCTCCTTTGCTAAGTTGGTTGATGACAGGAAGCAGATAGGCTGCTGTTTTTCCGGTTCCAGTCTGTGCCACACCTATCAAGTCTTTTCCTTCAAGAATTACAGGTATGGTATGCTCTTGCACCGGAGTACATTCCACAAAATTCATTGCATCCAGTGCATCTAAGACACTGTCTTCTAAGTCTAACTCTGAAAATTCCATATATGATAAATATCTTAATTATCCGTTTCCTCTCTCATCTAAATAAGAGTCTTTAAATCCTAAGAAATAGAGCACCCCGTCTATGCCGATGGTATTGATGGCCTGTTGTGCGTTCTCTTTCACTTTTGGCTTGGCATGAAAAGCAATCCCCAGTCCGGCAGCAGCAAGCATAGGCAGGTCGTTTGCACCGTCACCTACTGCTATGGTCTGTGCGATATCCACATTTTCCACTTGTGCTATGAGGCGAAGCAATTCCACTTTTCTCTTGCCATTTACTATGTCACCTACATATCTGCCAGTTAGTTTTCCGTCTACTATTTCCAAATCGTTGGCATATACATAGTCTATTCCAAACTTTTCCTTCAAGTAGTTTCCAAAATAAGTGAATCCTCCCGAGAGTATTGCAATCTTATACCCATATCGTTTCAATACATACATAAGTCTTTCCACTCCTTCAGTAATAGGGAGGTTGGCTGCAATGTCTTTCATTACAGATTCATCCAGTCCTTTGAAGAGGGCTACACGCTGTGTGAAACTTTCATTAAAATCGATTTCTCCTCTCATGGCCCGTTCTGTAATTTCACGAACTTGAGCGCCCACACCTGCACGGTCTGCCAGTTCATCTATCACTTCAGTTTCAATAAGAGTGGAGTCCATATCAAAACAAATGAGGCGTCTCATACGGCGATACATAGTATCTTGCTGGAATGAGAAGTCCATCTGAAGTTGCGAGCTAAGAGACATCAGGTTCTTTTGGAGTTCCTCACGGTTTTTAGGAGTACCGCGAACAGAGAGTTCAATGCAGGCTCTTACCTGTGAATTGCATTCTTCAAGGGGAACGCGTCCTGTCAGGCGGCGGATAGCATCAATATTCAACCCTTGGTTTGAGAGAACTCTAGTAGCAGCAGCTATTTGCTGGGCTGTCAGTTTACGTCCCAGTAGGGTGAGGATATATCTGTTCTTGCCTTGCATTCTTACCCAAGTGTTGTATTCTTCTTTGGTAATTGGATGGAAACTGATATGAATACCCAGCTCGGAAGCTTTGAATAAAAGTTCTTTCATAATGTTTCCCGAATCGGACTCCGAACATTTAAAGAGAATCCCCAGAGAAAGGGTGCTATGGATGTCTGCTTGCCCGATATCCATGATGTCCACCTCATATCGCGACAAGATTTCTGTCATTGAAGCGGTAAGCCCTGGCCGGTCTAATCCACTGATGCGTATCAATGTTAATTCAGTCTTCATATTCACTGCTGGTTGTAATTTATTGCAAAGATAATTTTTTATCTGTATTGAATCTCTTTCAGGCTTGCATATTTTTATCATTTCATTGAATTATTGCATCTTCAGTTTGGACAATAGCTTGCCTAGAAGGATTAAAACATGCTGAATAACATAAAATATTGCAGATTACATTTCATTTAAGGAAAAAAATAATTACCTTTGCCCCGATTTCTCCAGGTGGATAGAGGGTGTTTCTTTATTGCCTGAGTAATAGTCCGGACGGAAATCACTGACCGAAAACAGGGTCCGGATAGTATTAACTAAAATCAAATTACATGATTAAAAATGTAAAATGGTTTTTTGTTGTATTGGTATTCAGTTCCTTTATCTCTTTGTCATTTAGTGATGAAAGAGTTGTTCTTACAGAGAAATATAGTGTGGGGGATGCCCTTCCTTCTTTTTCTCTCTGTAGCGCCAAGCAGTCGCTCAATCTGCATAGTTCCGAAGGAGGATATACTTTATTGAGTTTTTGGGCTAGTTATGATGCCTCTTCTAGAGCGTGTAATGCATCTTTAGCTCATTTTACGGAAAAGACTGACCGTATTCAGTTAGTTTCAGTCTCTTTTGACCGTTATCCATCTGTCTTTCGGGCAGCGGTCAAGCAAGATAGATTGCCCGAAGACAGATGTTATCTTGAAGTAGAGAGCATTTATTCGAATCTCTATAAGATGTTCGACTTAAAAAATGGTTTCAAAAACTATTTGCTGGACAGTAAAGGGGTGATAATAGCTCGCAACGTAACAGCGGAAAATCTAAAATCTTATCTTAAATAAAGATTAAAATTTAGGAAAGGTAGAGGAGATTGAAAACAAAACAAATTGAATACAACAAAAAAGCAAAGAGAAGATGGTTGCAAAGTGCATCATTCTTCTCTTTTTTTGTATTGGAATATGCTGAGTAAAATAAATAGGATAGGGGTATATACAAAAAAGCCTTCCGAAGAAGACTTAAATTGTGACCGCGACAGGATTCAAACCTGTAACCGGCTGATCCGTAGTCAGCTACTCTATTCAGTTGAGCTACGCGGCCATACTACAATAAAGAAGTGACCGCGACAGGATTCAAACCTGTAACCGGCTGATCCGTAGTCAGCTACTCTATTCAGTTGAGCTACGCGGCCAATTCTAAATCTTCAAGGTAGTGTGATCGCGACAGGATTCAAACCTGTAACCGGCTGATCCGTAGTCAGCTACTCTATTCAGTTGAGCTACGCGACCGTACTACAATTTGTTGAAAGAAGTGACCGCGACAGGATTCAAACCTGTAACCGGCTGATCCGTAGTCAGCTACTCTATTCAGTTGAGCTACGCGGCCATCTTGTTTTGTTTAACGGGTGCAAAGGTAGGTTGTTTTTTTAAATCAGCCAAACATTTCTAGCATTTTTTTTTAAAACCAAGCAATTTTCTTAGTCAAAGAATTTATTTCCAAACACCTGCCAACCTAATGTCAAGCCAATATTCCAGTCTTTACTCGGTGAGCTATAATGGTTTACATAGGCGCTGATAGAGCCAAACGGCAATCTCAGTGCCAAAGAAAACTCTCCCATATATTCAAAGCGGCTGAACACTTTCCCATAACAAGCATTACCTTCTTCATTCTTCATGATAGGATAGATAGGTGCAAATCCATATAATTCTAATCTGGCTTGCAGCATCGGGTTGAAAAGATAGACCGGCATAATTCCTGCCCCAATGAACTGGTTTGCCCGGAAAGCTTCATTATAGGTAATTTTGCTGTGGATGGTAGGTGCAAATTCGCCGCATTGCATCATTGTTGCAGTGTAGTTCTGGCTAAAATTTCTGGACGAATAGTATGCCTTGAGATAATTTCCCAAAGAAAAATGTGCTGACAAAGGAAAATATCGTTCCAATTCGTATGAGAGTGCCAGCCAGGTTTGTGTATATTCATATTCACCTTGAAAAGGGTCATTCTTTTTTCCTGAAGAAAAAAACTCTTTGCCGCTATAGATATGAGCAGCCAACCGTTCCTTTCTTCCCATCGTCGCAAACTGGCGGCTATTCAACGTATTCCCATCCAATGCAATCGATCCGCCAAATAGTTTATATTTGCTTTGATCATTTTTTGCAGAATTAAAGTCAATGACATTCGTCTGAAAGTAGAAGTCGTTAAACTCCCCGCCTCCAAAACTAAATTCCGCTTTCTGTCGGCTCATAAAAGGTAAAGAGGCCACAACTTTCAGAAACTTCTCCTTCTTCTTATTGAATACAGGATTGTGCTCAGAACCGAATAATTTCTCTTGTTTGAAATAGTCAAATGCAGAAATTCCTCCTAATATGCGAAACGAAACCGGCAGCTTAGTAGGTAAGTCCAAGCGTGCTGACACCCCAATGGTATTGTATATCTGTCCCAACTGTCCGTCTACCGACAATTCCTTGGCATATACATTCAAGTTCTGGTAGGTAGCCCCCAAGTACATTTGGTTCGTTCCGTTAGAACTGACATTACCTCCTAGTTTAAGAGTCAGTTCATCTTCTATCTTTACTTTTAGGTTCAATTGAAAAGTATGGTCTTCCTCATTGAACACGGCATGTGGTATCACCTCCGAAATCATGTTGTCAGACATGAGTTGGAAGTAACCTCTTTTTACCTCTTCAATGTCAAAAAGACCGTTTTCACTAGCATGGAATACATCTTTTATATATTTGGCCTGTGCGTTATTGGTTCCAGTCACATTGATTTCCTTGAAAAACAAACCAGGAAGTTGCTCCTTAAACTCTTTTCGCTTTTGGTTGATTTCGGCAGAGTCTACCCGGCGTGCCACTTTCATCTTAATGGAATCCATGAGTTCGATAGTGCGGTTATATCCATTATTATGAAGTTCATCGTAGCGGTTGAAGTCCATCAGCCCTACATTTGTATAGTTGAAAGTCATCAATATTCCTTGCGAGCCAGATAAAGAATAATCTGTTTTCTGCATAATCATGTTTTCCAGCTGCCCCATGATGTTTCCTTCTGTTGGCTTTTCAGGATTGGAACTTACCACACTGCCTATGATAACATCTGGGTCAAAGTCCTCCTGCATCACATTTACAGGGAAGTTATTATAGATACCTCCATCATAGATAAGCATTGAGTCTATCTCGATGGGCTTAAACATGGCAGGGAAACTCATTGAAGCACGCACGGCATCTCCCAAGTCTCCCTGCTTGAAAATTAGTGCCTTTTTATTGTATACGTCCGAACCGATACAGCGGAAGGGGACAAACAGATGGTCAAAATCTCCGTTGCACGTTGCTGTATATTGTGCAAACAATTCAAGAAAAGCCAGGTTCATCTGCAGAGGATTCACCACACTCGAAGGAAGTATCTGGGTAGTTACTTTCTTCAGCGGGTTCTTGGTCGACACACGAATGTTGATAAGTTCCGGAGTGGGAGGGTTTTTCTTGAAATAGTAGATATATTTTTCTTCTATATCACCCGAATACCAACGTTTGAAATCTTCTGATTTTAGCAGGCGTTCCATGTCGTCAGGAGAATATCCCATGGCATACATTGACCCCACAATAGCCCCCATTGAAGTTCCGGCTATGTAGTCTATAGGAATATTGTTTTCTTCCAAGGCTCTGATAATTCCAATATGAGTGATACCCTTAGCTCCGCCACCGCTCAATACCAGCCCTACCTTTTGCGCCGAAACAGGCGAAAAGGTAGCCAAGAAACCAAGTGAGATGATTGATGCTTTAATTTTCATTTGCTGACAATTTTATATTCCAGCCAAAGGTAGATAAAAAAAAGATTTACATCCATTTGTTTCATGATTTTTTCTGATAAAAGACTATTTTTAGAGTGTAAGAAGTATTTTATAGACCAATTATACCTTTCTCTTCGTATTTTATATGTATTTTTGAGCCCTTAAATAATAACAAAATTATTTTTTATGAAGAAAAAGAATTTGAAGATTGTGGTCATGTCATGTTTGATGGCATTAGGAGCAGTCTCTTTTCAGAGTTGCGAGGATGATGACAGAATCTTGATAAGCATACCTTCAGAGGTTATAGACGAATTTGAGATGAGATACCCTACAGTTCCTGTTGTGGAATGGGATTGGGACGATGGAGAAATCGTGGGCGAATTTCATTTTAGCGGATTTCTTCCCGAATTGGACATTTATCTAAGTCATCCTGTAGAGGCAGAAGCTTTCTTTGCGCCATGTGGCAAATGGATTTGTACTGAATTTGATGTGACCGATTATTTTTCTTATCCGGAAAGAGAGGTAATACCTGGAGAGGTACGTGATATTATTAGAAAATATCAAAGGAGAGGATATGAGTTGGAAGAAATCATATTGCAGGAAAGTGCAGGTGCTCCAGCTCGTTATGTGGTAGAATTTGACGATATGGATAATCCGGTAATTATTGATTTTTAGGGATAAGATTATAAACGAATGAAGGGATTTCTCAGTTAATTTTTTTCTGGGAGGTCCCTTCATTTATTGAAACGTAAGTAGCACCTAGGTTAGGCTATACCCATTTGCTTATGCTACAATCAGATTCGTTACATGACTCAATAGTATACCTAATCTTGTTGTTCGAACTTACGTCAATCATTATAAAAAGCGGATTTGTAACACTAAGTTGAAGTAGTACCTGTTTCCAATGCGATACACTTCTCCCATATTATAACGGCTCTTAGATGGTGTTTCAAACTTTGTATTATTAAAAAGATAATCCTCCAATAAGTTGCGGTCATACAAGTGGAAACAAATTATATCACCATCATTCTTCACGACAAGATAACCTCCTGTTGCTTCGTATCTGCCGTTCCAAGCTTTTGAAGGAAGCATTCCAAGAGCAGTCGCAACCATCAATGATTTTATCTTATATCCATAAAGATCATGTCCTTGTGATAAGTTATAGTTCAAAGGGTTATCTTTGCTTATACGTTCTGCTGCTTCCTTTATATTCATATTCTTTTGAGCATAACAGTCAGAGAGCATCCAGCCTATAATTTCGGGCAGATTACTATCAATCATTCTCAAATTATTGTCAAATGTTGAATTTGGAATAGATGAAAATTTTAGTTCTGCACCAGCTTGTTGGATAGCCTTGACCCTTTTTATCACGCAACCCGTTCCGTTAATAGAATTAACTCTATCGACTACATTATCATCAATATACCCACCACTAACTTCGTAAGTAAATGTGGTAGCACCTGACGCATTTAGCAACGTAGAAGTTATATCAGTTTTCGACATCAATTCTTGCAAATTACTTATTTTTGTACCTTTCATAATGAACTTGTAGAAAATTTTTATCAGGGAGAAATTTATCTGGCAGTGTTATCTTTTTATTATTGATTTCGTTTAAGTATTTTTTGAATCTCTCATTTTGCGTTTGTAATAACAATTCATCTGAAATAACAATTTTTAAATCAGGTGTAATTCCAATTAGTAGTTCATCGTATGCTTTATGAAAGAAGGAATTTAAGCATAAGCCATTTTTAGGATTTGTTCTATTATTCACATCATCAGCCCAATCTACAATATGACATGCTTCTAATAATTCTATATTACCTACTCCTGAAATACAACAAAGATTATTATAAGAACTTAATACTGTACTACGAAAAAAAGATTGGTTTATTCTTTGCTTAATAACACTATCTCTTTCTTCCCCTTGAGGTATATTATCTATTATCACATTGGAACTTTCCTCTATGGATTTAGTTTGCAAATCTGCTATTATTTTTTCACTTTCATAAGCCAATAATGATGGATTGTCATAAAATTCATTCCATATATCTTCTTCAAGTTTAGCTCCATGAGCTAATCCTGAAATACCTTGTGCTTTTAAGTCTGGGTCTAGCCGACCAATATTCCCTATTTTCATATTTAACGCACTTGCACTTCTACCAAGAAGATAGGCGTATTTTTGTACTAAAACATTTGATTTACTACTACTTTTAAATGGTATTTTACAATATAAATTAAAAGCAACTATAGTTTCGTTTCTTGTCCATGGTTTATTCATAAGTATTGCAAATTAACAGATGTGAATTTAAAAATATAATCCTTTCTATCTTTTGAAAGAGAAAACCGAACATAATCTGTAAACTCTGAGTCACAAGCCAATGGCTCGTAATTTGTTTGCTAGCCAATATGACCCAAATTCTGTTAGGATAACCTTCCTTGGCCAACTGAATTCAAAGCTTATTATATAATAGTTGTGCAAAGATACACAAAATGCGTTATATCAAGATTGCAAAAAATAACTTTTCTCTGATAGTTTGTACTCTACTTGGTTGTCAAAATCGTTAATGCATTGCTTTTCAGCAGTAATCAATAATTTCCTGACAAGTTCTTTATACTTGTAGCTTGATTCGAATATCAAAATAAAGATACTTTTATATGAAATATTTGCAATAAGTTACCTTTATATACATATCATAACAATTAAGCCTGCTTAAAATACACCAACTAGAATGAAAATTAGCAAGATTTTCATCTGTTTTAGAGAGAGGGAGTGAAATCATACCGACATTTTTGGGAAATTATGTAATCATTCTGGGGAAAATATCTAATTATTTTGGCGAAAATAATTAGAAGATTGGGAAAAAATATGCCGATGATCTAGACGAAACAGTTAGAAGAACTCAAAAAATAGGAGGGATAAGTGTCTTTTTACCTGTTTTTTGTTTTTTTTGAAAGAAAATAGCAGATGTAAAATTGAGGGGTATTATCCTGATTGATAATATAATATATAAAAATTGAAGCCGTGAGAATCCATTCTTTGGAAAAAATCGAAGACCAGTGCGCAAATGGACAAGTATCAGATGGTATGTTTACACTATTTAACGATTTATAAGAACAGTAGGAAGACATATCATTCATATCTTCTTTAGTTTTAGTGGGGGAGAACAAAAAACAGGAGGAAAACCTCTGAAAGCTTTCCTCCTGCATAAATACATAAGATTCTATCTTTTACGATGAAGAGTCAAATCAATGAAACAGCATATCTTCTCCAACTGTCTTAAATTCCTTATCGGCAGCCTTGCGGTATCTGATAGCACCGTCATTCCAGTTTGAAGGCCATCCGCCAATAATATGTCCCAAGAATACCGCTTTGATTTCATGCAGCCCCTTAGACAAAGCTACAGAAGTATCGGCACGAGAGAAACGTTTTACTTCGTTCTTGTTATTAATAAGCAATTGCCCGTCAATCCATACCTCTTCCAGTTCTGATGAGAAGAAATAAACTCCGTCTTCAGGAATATCAACATATCCAGTTCCGACGGCAGCATATTGCTTCACCCCACGCATTGATTCATCTGTTTTTACATACGAAGTAAGTTCACGCGTCTTTTTGATAACCTTGTTAGCAACGACTTTCGGATTAGCTTTAGCCAACTGGTCTACATTCAGGTACATGCCGTCGTATACAACCATTTGAAGTCCTGCCGCTTTCTTGTCGGTGCTTGCAGCTGGTTTCAGAGTCTGTTTTTCCACTTGGATGGTACGAACCTTGCTCAATTTTCCAGAAGGAAGTGCAGATGCAATCTTCAAAGTGGCAGTGCTGTTAAACAAGATAGGAGCATCGTACACAGTAGAATTTGCTGTAGGTTCGCTGCCATCCACCGTATAAACCATCTTTACCGGACGGGTAGTCTGGAAAGACAATGAAACAGAATCAGTAAATGCAATCATATTACAAGATCCGTTTGGCTGTTCCGGCATTGGGATGTGATAGTTAATTTGATGTCCATCCATACGAACATACGCATTGTTGATACGGCGTTCAAAATCTTCATAGTTCTTACGGTCGGTATTGGTCCATCCGATTTCTGCCACAGCCAATGCGCGTGGGAAAGTCATATACTCGCGGATAGGGTTAGTATACAAATATTCGCTCCATACATTAGCCTGCACACCTTTTATATAATGGTCCTTCTTTAGAGCAACCAAAGTGTCGGGAGTAGGGTTATAGCTATAAGTCTTGGCCAAAGTAGTATATCCACCAATAGCCACAGGCTCAACCTTGCTGTCGCCCTGATAGTGATCAAGATACATTCCGTTACCGCCCGGAGTCATAATTACATCATGGTCGGTCTGTGCTGCAGCAATACCTCCAGCTTCTCCACGCCAAGACATCACAGTAGCAGTAGGCGACAATCCTCCTTCAAGAATTTCATCCCATCCGATAATCTTTTTGCCATACTTGGCTGCTACCTTTTCCATACGTTGGATGAAATAACTCTGAAGTCGTTCTTCGGCAGTATGATGTTTGTCTGCTTTTAAATTTTCTTTGCGGATACGTTCCTGGCATAGCGGACAGCTCTTCCAGCTCTTTTTAGGGCATTCGTCACCACCGATATGAAGATATTCACCAGGGAACAACGGCGCTACTTCTGCAATGACATCTTCAAGGAACTGAAAAGTTTCTTCCTTTCCGGCACACATCACCACATCTTCCACACCCCAGATGATACGAGGAGATATAGGCTGTCCTTTGCAGGAAAGTTCCGGATAGGAAGCAATAGCAGAAAGTTCGTGTCCGGGAAGCTCAATTTCAGGAACAACTGTAATAAAGCGTTCGGCAGCATATTTCACCACCTCCTTGATATCTTCTACAGTATAGAATCCGCCATATTCCGTACCTTCTCCGTCGATTCTCTTAGATCCAACCTCTGTCAACTTAGGATATTTCTTGATTTCAATGCGCCATCCTTGGTCTTCTGTCAGATGCCAGTGCATACGGTTCATCTTGAACAGAGCCATTACGTCAAGCTGCTTCTTCACCTCATCTACAGTCATAAAATGACGGCAGGCATCAATCATTACACCACGATAGCCAAAACGAGGCTCGTCTTTGATTTCTACAGCCTGGGCAGTCCACGCCATGCCTTTTACTTCCGAAGGGCTTTCTATTTCAGCAGGAAGAAGTTGCATGAACGACTGCATGCCATAGAATAAACCATGTGCAGACTTAGCGGCAATTTTTACGTTTTTCCCTGTTACACTCAGAGTGTAACCTTCTTCACCCATCTGCAGGGAAGGGTCAATAGTCAATTGAATATCGCCCGATTCGGCAACACCAATATGATAACCAGTAGCGCGGTTCATCTTGGCGATAAAATATTCAGCTACTACTTTTGCTTCAGGAGAAGTGGCTGCCACTTTGGTATTACTGCTCAATGTGAAGGTGCCTTGTTGTTGCACCAAAGATTGTGGCATCGGGATGATGTTGATGCCTTCATTGTAGGATTTCACTTCACCTACCTGGCTGTTGCATGCCATGAGCATTGCCAATGAAGCTCCAGCACACAAATTGATTAAATGTTTCTTTTTTTGCATAGGTTTTTAATGGTATATGTTAATTTGGAGTAAAGTTAATAAAAACAAATGAAGTAATACTTTTTGTTTTTTGTTTATTAACAAATTCAAAGCAAATCAGATATAAAAAGGCAAAATGAGGGGTTGAATGTAAGGAAATAACCTTGTTTTATGTTCTCTTGTGGGGTTTATCGGGCATTGAATCTGAATCCTAAGCCTAGCATCAAGTTGTTTGGGTCTTTAAATCGATACAGCTGATAACCCGTATGTAGGAATATGTTTTTTGTAATATTAGTCTTTAAGACAAAAGTCTGATAGAAATCATTAGTGTCTGCACCTTTGCACAGAAAATTTTTTCCGATACCTACATTGATGGAAAAGATAGGCATTACAATTTCAGCACGAACCGAGAGTCCCGCTGAAAACTGCTCTTTAAAGCTCGGACGATAGAACTGCAGTTCATTAGGGTCTGAAGGCATATTTTCATTGGCTATGTGGTGGATGATGTTGGCACTCTCATCATATTGCATATCTAAAGACAATCCAGTGCGAAAGTATTGGCTGACGTTATAAAGAGGGTTGAAATTTAATCCGATGATACCAAAAGAACCGGGTGCAAGAACTGGATGCTCTCCTTCAGGGAAAAGCCCTTTTTTTCGGATAGCACCATAAACAATCAGGTCATAGCTGACGTATTTCCTGAACGGCTGTAAACTCAATGAATGGACATGCCCTTCCGATTCGTTTTCTGAACCTCCCCAAAAATGTGTGATACCAATGGACCCTCCTACAGTATTTACTCCGAAGTTAGGATATTTAGTGTTTCCATTAGAATAATGTGTAACACCGATTCCAGCAAGTAAATTTGTTGAAGAAGAGATATGCCAGTTGAACAAGAAATCCAAATTGATATAAGCATTGATTTTAGAACCTACTATCACATTTTGCGGATTGTTTATCGTATCAAATTTTTTCCAACCGAAAGAAGCTCCAAAGTTCCATTCATAATCCAATGAAAGTTTTTGGGTGATATTCGCTATCTTGGATTTCTGAAACACATAGACAGCAACAGGACTTCCCACTTCTTTGGAATTGAAAAACGTATTGTAAGCTACTCCGATACCTTGTATAGCATAAGGATACAAACTCCCCATCTTAGTATTGGGGGAAAACTTAAATCCATATTTCAGATGTCCGGAAAGTGACAGGTCAATCTTTTTCCCAGCCATATTGGCACCTCTGAAGAATTCATGGGTAGGGAATACATACGACGGACGAAAATCGGCCCCGAGCATGTGTGTTGCTTTTCGGTCAGTATTGGAAGCCGACAGAAACGTCAGCGATAGCATAGTCAAGAGTGCTGTGGCTAGCAAAGTTTTATTTATATTCATTTCATTCTATTAAATTCAAATATTGAAATCTGTCATTGCAAAAATAGATGATTTAATTTAACCATACAGCATTTCTTTAAAGAATTCCCCAATAGCGTTAGTAATTTATTGATGACTTAATACTTCGTGAAAGAAGAATGCTGAGGTATTATTCTACAAAATGAGAATTAATTCCTCAGTATAAAATCAGATCATAAATTATTAAAACCATGATTATCAAATGAATATAAAAAATATAATTCTTTCCAGACGATGGCTTAATTTTTGAACTAGTATCAAGATAAATAAACGATTGTATATGAAACAGACAGACAAATTCAAAATTATCACATTTCTGCTATGTGGAGCTACTTCAATGGAAGTTTTTGCACAACAGCGAAATATTAGTGGAATTATCCTATCGGCTGAAGATCATGAGCCATTAATAGGTGCCACTATCTCAGTTAAAGGAAATGAATCACACGGAGTAGTGACAGACATGGATGGAAGATATTGCTTAGAAATTGGACCTGCCGATAAAATTCTAGTGGTCTCTTTTTTAGGAATGAAAACTAGTTATATTAAAATACCGCACAAAGATAAACTGGATATCACACTCCATCCAGAGAGTATGAACTTAGATGAAGTAGTGGTTACAGGATATGGTAATTTTACCAAGTCGTCATTTACAGGCTCTGCCAATACCTTGAAAGGAGATATGATGAAAAACATTCCTGTAATGAGCGTTGAGCAAAAGCTGCAGGGCTTCACTACTGGTGTGAATATAACTAGTAGCTCCGGACAACCGGGTGCCAATCAAAATATTCGAATCCGTGGAATGGGCTCTTTTAATGCTTCGCAAGAGCCATTGTTCGTAATTGACGGAGTGCCGGTTAGTTCAGGAAGTTTAAGTACCGGTGGAGCGGATGCTGCTAAGATGAATAATTCTAAGACTAACATTATGAGTACGCTGAATCCTTCCGACATTGAAAATGTAACAGTTATAAAAGATGCAGCAGCAGCCTCTTTATATGGTTCACGGGCTGCTAATGGTGTCATTTTGATTACAACCAAGAAAGGGAAAACAGGAAAAGCACAAGTCACCTTGAATATTTCGGGGGGATTATCCAATTCAGCTGTTAATTTTCGGCCAACAGTTACAGGTGAGCAACGTTATGAACTCTTATATGAAGGACTTGTCAATGCCGGAATAGATAAAGGAAATACAGACCCCATTGCCTATGCAAATTCAGAAATTGATAAATATGCCTATCGTCCGGTACTAGGTTACACCGACTGGCGTAAGGAATTGCTTCGTACGGCCACCCACCAAGACTACGAAGCTTCTGTTTCTGGCGGTAACGATAAAACAACTTTTTATGCCTCGCTTGGATACAACAGTCAAGAAGGACTTGCTAGAAACTCCAGTCTTGACCGCTATTCCGCACGATTAAATCTTAATCAGAAAGTAGGAAAGATAGGAGAAATAGGAGCTAATATAATGTTTTCGCAAATGAACCAGGAAATGAATGAAGAACGTGGGTCTTCAATCAATCCTTATTTATGTATAGCTGCTACCATGAATCCTTCAATGACTATACGTGATGAAAATGGTAACTATATAGGTGCTTATCCAGAAACATCTATGAATCCATTGCGAGATATGCTTACTGACTACAATCGCACGCGAATGACACGTATGTTTTCTACAGGATATGCTAGCATTGAACCCTTAAAAGGATTGAAGTTGAAAGAAATGTTAAGTTATGATTATACCATACAGAAAGATTCTAGATACCTGAATCCACTCAGTTCATCGGGTATCAAGACAAGCGCTGATGCACAGACAGCCAAAGGATTTATAGAGTATGGCAAGCTGATATCTTCCACTTCGCTCAATTATACATGCACGTTAGCAGGCAAGCATCACTTGGATATGCTAGCAGCTTATGAGGTGGAAAGTTATCAAATGGATAAGGCTATAGGAGAAAAATCGAAACTTCCATCTGCACAACTTACAGAGCCGGATAATGCAGCTATCTTAAATAGTTTTTTATCTTCTCCCCAAGCTTATCGTATGATTTCTTATGTATCACGTCTAAACTATGACTATGATGATCGCTACTATATAGCCGGCAGTTTTCGACGGGATGGTAGTTCTCGGCTTTCACCCGACAACAGATGGGGAAATTTCTGGTCTGTATCAGGTATGTGGCATATAAGTAATGAACAATTTATGACTCCTCTTAAAGGTATCCTTACAGATCTCAAATTACGTGCCTCTTATGGTGTGAACGGAAATCAACCGGGTGCGTATTATGGATACATGGGATTATATACTTTCAGCCAAAATTATATGGGAAATTCAGGTTCTTATAATTCATCTATGGCTAATCCGGATTTGGGATGGGAAAAAAATTACAATATGAACTTAGGTATTGACTTCTCATTTCTTAACCGCATTTTCCTAACTGTGGAATATTATAACAGAAACACTAAAGACTTACTTTATAACCGTCCAATCAGTTCCACAACTGGATTTACCAATTATCTTGCAAATGTAGGACAGTTAAATAATAAAGGAGTAGAATTAGAACTTCGCACATTAAACTTTACATCAGATAATCTTAACTGGACTACTGTATTTAACTTAAGTCACAATAAGAATAAGATTGTATCGCTCAACGGAGAATTAAAACAAAGTATTGAAGGAACTTGGATGATTCATAAAGTAGGAATGCCATATCATACATTTTATGTAAAAGAGTTTGCAGGAGTAAACCCACAGACCGGTATGGCTGAGTATTATATGAACAGTACTAATGAAGATGGCAGCTTGGACCGCTCATTGACCACTGATGCCAATAAAGCGACAAGTATTGCTTATAAATCTGCTAACCCTAAAGTTTCTGGCGGATTTACAAATCTCCTTAATTATAAATGTGTTGACTTGGGATTTACCCTTACTTATTCATTGGGAGGTTATTCTTTTGATAAGTTGGCTACCATGGTAGAAAATGGAGGTGAAAGCATCTATGCGAATCGATACACACTGCCAGCCTATATGTTAAATCGCTGGCAAAAGCCTGGTGACCATACAGATATACCACGTTTCAGTTATGCCGAAAAGTCAACTGCTGTAAATAGTTCACGCTACGTGCATAGCACAAACCATTTACGATTGAAAAATATCACTTTAGGCTTTACTTTACCTCATCAGTGGACTAGCAAAATAATGATAGAAAGTGCTCGTGTCTACTTTTCGGGAAGCAATCTGCTAACCTGGGCCCAATGGAACAAATATGATCCGGAAACACCTGTCAACGGTGAAGTTTGGTGTGAAGCTCCAGCAATGCGTACTTTTAGTTTTGGAATTCAATTGAGTTTTTAATCATTAAATAATTATATTATGCAAACTAAATATTTACCGTTATTTTTATTAATGGGAGCAAGCAGTTTACTCTGCTCTTGTTCTAGCGATTGGCTGAACTTGAATCCGGCTACAGCACTGCCCGAAAATGGAACATTCAATACGATGGAAGATATTCAAGCTGCACTGAATGGGATTTATCGACAGACTTCACAGCATAGTTACTACGGAGATAATTATTGGTATTATGGAGATTGTCGAGGTATAGATGTTCAAGCCCGTATTATGGGAAAGACCCGTGTGGTGCCTTATTATACATATAACGTGCAGCCAACAGATAATTTCAATGTCGTCCTCCCATGGAATCGTCCATATCTAGTTATCCGACAAGCAAATAATCTTATCCATAAAATTGAAACACAAAACCCTAACGAAGAAACTACGTCTGAAATAAATGAAATAAAGGCAGAAGCATTGGCCTTGCGAGGCTTAGCTCTTTTTAACCTTACCCGGATGTTTGGAATGCCTTTTACTAATGATAACGGTGCTTCTTTGGGGGTTCCTATAGAATTAAAGCCAACGGATAAAGATCATGCTCCATCACGAAATACAGTTGCTGAATGCTATAATCAGGTTATAAATGATTTTACAACAGCTATTCAGTTAGGAATAAGAAAAGACAAGAAAGATGGATATCTCAATTATTGGGGAATACAAGCATTGCTCTCTAGAGTTTACCTGAACAAAGGAGATTATCAAAATGCTTTAAAATGTGCTTCAGAGGTTATTGAAAACAATGGTGGCTTATATCAATTATACACCAAAGACAATTATCCAACAGTTTGGGGACAAGATTTCCAGTCAGAATCTATCTTTGAACTTTATATCGAAACAGGAGAGCCATCAGAATGGGGAGGAGGAACCGGTGGAGAAGGAGCTCCTTCTGTATACGAAAACAATACAACGGATGATGGGTGGAATAACCTTATCCTCACTGAAGAATTCCTGAACTTGCTGAATGAAGATACAGAGGATATCCGCAGCTGCCTAGTAGAAAAATCGCATGTGGAAAATAATCCGAAACTGCCGGAAGCTGCTCGGGATAAAACAGTATTCTTAACGAAATTTCCCGGGAAAAATGGTGATGTAAAGACTAATAACATCTGTATAATAAGACTTTCAGAAGTCTATCTAAATGCAGCTGAAGCAGGATTAAAGGTTGGAGGAGAAGCACGTGGGAAAGGATTGAACTTTTTACGTCAACTTGTATCGCAACGTACCTCTAATCCAAAACAATCGATAGATGATACTCATTTTACCATAGAACGTATCATGAAGGAGCGCAGAAAAGAATTAGTAGGAGAGGGACTAATCTTCTTTGATTTCCTTCGTAATCAAATTCCCATAGAACGAAAAGGTAAATGGCATTTGGATTTGGAAAACTATAATGCAGGAAAAATTCTAAATACAGATAAACGGGTTATTTTACCTATTCCACAATCCGAAATAGATGTTAACCCTAATATGCAACCGAATTGAATATAAATAATGACAACATAGATCTTTTATACGAATTATCTAGCAGAACAAATTTTTATCATAAAAAATATATATAATATTGTAATAATTACAATTTAATTATTACCTTTGCACTACCGAATTAAAACAACAGAATTAAGAATTATGTGGTAAACGCTATATTTTAAGAGGAAAGGAGCCTGAAACGATATATGCCGACTATATCAAAGGTTTACGAAGTTATATGAAGATAACTTTGGATATAAAAAGGAATAACAACTATTAATAATTATAATTATGGATGCAAAAGAAAAAGTATTATCAACAATGAAAGAAGCGGGAACACCACTGAATGCAGGTAAAATAGCAGAACTTAGCGGGCTTGACCGCAAAGAGGTGGACAAAGCAATGAAACAGCTCAAAGAAGAAGGAGCTATTGTTTCTCCTGTACGCTGTAAATGGGCTCCAGCTGAATAAGTGAAAGAAACAAATTCAATGGCGGCAATTCTCCTAAAATAGGGATTGCCGCCATTTTTCATATCCAATGAAGAGTATCAAATAGGTTCATGATTGAAAATATTTCACCAAAAAGTGTAACTGAATTGTTTTTTTTATATTTGCGACCATGTATGATGAAGGTTGGTTTGATTTTTATTGCAACATGCAAATTAAGTGAATCTTCTGATATTACAATTTATACATCCCCTGCATCAGGAAAGTCATACGATTTCAATACTGCCGACAAAATGAATGAATTGTTAATCAAGTCACTTTTGG
>RCNI01000526.1_pt1 | contig 25580 bp, 28 predicted proteins | sample 2041151 | NCBI WGS metagenome assembly RCNI01 (sample SAMN09708214, study PRJNA481090) | feces metagenome | isolation source: feces | place: Antarctica: Albino Rookery | reverse complement strand
CATCACAGACGGCAATGGCCGGGATCATGATCGGGATACCGCCGGCAGTTCGGACACCAGCTTTTACTGCTTCTTCTATCTTATCAAGATTCATATGGCCTGGAACAATTTCATTGTAAGAGCTGACTACACCGACTAATGGTCGTGTAAGTTCTTCTTCTGTTAATCCAAGGGCATATAATAAACTTCTGTTTGGTGCCCGCTCAATTCCTTTTGTGATGTTTTCAGAACGCATATTAAAATCCTCCGTTTATTGTTATATTAATTTGAAGCGTTGTCTAAGTCGGAATCATTCTTCCATAACATTTGTTCACGTAACTGTTTTCCAACGACTTCCATAGGGTGTTTAGCAAGTTGCTCTCGTTTGGAATTGAAGAAACAACGGCCATTTTTATTTTCAGAAATCCATTTTCCAGCGAAGGTACCATCCTGAATATCTTTTAAAACAGCTTTCATATTTTCTTTTGTTTCTTTTTCTGGCAGGACTCTTGGACCGGAAACGTATTCGCCAAATTCAGCTGTATCAGAGATAGAGTAATTCATTGCGCTAATTCCACCTTTATTGATTAGATCAACAATCAGTTTCATTTCGTGGATACATTCAAAGTAAGCGTTGACTGGGTCGTATCCGGCTTCGACTAAAGTTTCAAATCCCATTCTCATAAGATCTACAACTCCTCCACAAAGGACAGCCTGCTCACCAAAAAGATCGGTTTCTGTTTCTTGATTCATTGTTGTTTCAAGAACACCGGCTCTTGCACCACCGATTCCTGCGATATAGGCAAGTGCTGTGTCATAAGCATGACCAGTAGCATCTTGTTCTACAGCTACAAGACAAGGAACACCTTTTCCTGCCACAAATTGACTTCTTACAGTATGTCCAGGTCCTTTTGGGGCAGCCATAAATACGTCTACATCGGCAGGAGGAACAATCTGTTTGTATCGGATGTTAAAGCCATGTGCAAAAGCAAGTGCTTTTCCAGCTGTAAGATAAGGTTCGATTTCTCTTTTATACAAATCAGACTGAACTTCATCATTTACAAGGACCATCACAACATCTGCACGTTGTGTTGCTTCTGCAACGGTCATAACTTCAAATCCGTCTTTTTCAGCTACAGGCCAGGATTTTCCGTTTTTTCTTAATCCTACAACTACAGTGCATCCAGAATCTCTAAGATTTAATGCGTGTGCATGCCCTTGAGAACCATAACCTATTACAGCTACTGTTTTTCCTTTTAAGAAAGTTAAATCGCAATCGTTTTCGTAATACATTTTTGTCATGATAAAAATCTCCTTATATATAAATTATTATGTTTTAAACATTTTCTTTCACAAAATTTAAAGATGTTTCATTACGTTCTGCTTTTTTGTCCATTAATTTGAATAATCCAGCTAAAAGTGTTCCTGAGATAGAATGCCATACACAGGATACTGCACAGATTACAGCTGACTGAGGAGTGTTGGCAAATTGTGCAGTTGTTGTTGCAAGATTAGTTGCAAGTCCGGCATTTTGCATTCCAACTTCGATGGAAAGAGTTCTTTTCTTTGCTGTATTCATACCGGTAAGTTTTCCGGCTACATAACCAAGGAAATAACCCAAACCATTATGAAGTAAAACTGCAGCAAAGATTGTGACTCCAGATGTAAAGAAGTAGGAACCTTGTGAAGAGATCACTCCGCCAACTACACAGGCAAGTCCCAATACAGCGATACCAGGCATAACTTTCTGCACATCTTGAAAAGTTTTCCTTTTTCCAAAAAGATAATTGAAAAGAAAGCCAAGGGCTACCGGCAAAATTACAGTTTCAACAATGGATACAAACATAGGCAATGCACTTAGGCTGATTTTAGTACCGCTTGCCAGGAAGGAAACTAAAAGGGGTGTCATTACAGGGGATAATAATGTGGATGTAGTTGTCATTCCAACTGAGAATGCAACATCACCACCACACAAGTAAGACATTACATTTGAAGAAACACCACCTGGACAGCATCCTACAAGAATCAACCCTAATGTAACAGCATCCGGAAGCTGTAAAACTTTGCTAAGTCCAAATGCCAAAAGAGGCATGATACCATATTGTGCAACTGCACCAATGAAGATGTCCAGAGGCCTTTTTGCTAAGATTTTAAAATCGTTGGTTGTCAAGGTAAGTCCCATGCTAAACATGATGATTCCGATGATGACAGACTGACTGGTAAATTTGTTTGCGACCATGTCAGTAAATAACTGATAATTAACCCAGTGCATCATGGCTGGAAATACAAAAGCCAGTACAGCAACAGCGATTACTACAGCAGATGTGTAGTCTGATAAAAATTTGCTTGTTTTTTGTAATAGTTTCATTTTTTCTTCCTCCTGAAATAAAGTTTGTTTCAAAAACATGATGCCTGATCAGTAGAAGTGTCTGCTAAAATAAAAAAACCTTTGTCTCTTAAAAAGAGACAAAGGTTAAACTCTGCGGTACCACTCTTATTGCTGAATAAAATCCAGCCACTCTAAGCCATCCATCAATGGCCGGCATTATAACGTATGCCAATCGTTTCAGCTTACTGGTCAATAAAAGTTCAGCTGAAATGCTCAAAGGTGATATTCATATCATTCGGGCTACTGTGTTCCACCAAACCACAGCTCTCTGTAAGTCTTTCTGATATTACTTTTCCTCATCAGCGCATTCGATTTTTGAATTGAGCTCATTATATTACGGCTTTTTTTGTTTGTCAATCATTATTTTTAAAAAATTTATGGATATGTTTGCATTGTTTAGTAAATTCAATTTTATTTTGACTAAAGTTTGATAGAATTTCTCACACGATACTCACAAAAGAGGTGTTATAATAACTTATATTGTTATTGGAGGATAGATTTATGAAGACAACGGCCGTCAGTGTGATCAAAAATCTGTTTGTAGCCTTCATTTTAACGGTTACAGCAACCGTGATCGGCTTTATATTCCGATACTGGAATCTTCAGGAAACGAATATCGTTATTATTTATATTTTATTCGTTCTTCTTACAGCACGATTTACAAGTGGTTACGTATATGGAATTGCTGCAACAGTACAGTCATTTTTGTTATTTAACTGGTTTTTTACGGAGCCATATTACAGTTTAAAGATCAATGATCCCACATTAATATTAACTGCAGTAATTATGTTTATCACGGCTACGATAACCAGTGCTTTGACAAGTAAAGTAAAGGAAACAGCTTTGATCGCACAGGAGAAAGAAGCGGAAAGTAATGCACTTTATCAGATGACAAATCATTTAACAGATGCCACAACTTATGACAAAATAGCTTCTGTTATTGTAAAGACATTGAGCAGAATATTGGAGTGTAATGTGGCTTTTGTTTGTTTTGATGAAACAGGAACAACGGTTTCTTGTTTTATCCAGCAAAAAGGTGATGGAACACAGATCCATCGTAAACTGGAAGATCCTGTCGAATTTCAAAAACGTATGAGAAATAGTCACATTTCAGTAGATGCGGGCATGGAATTTTATGATTATCCAATTTATGGACGCACATCGTTACTTGCTGTATTACGTATTCCGAAAGAATATGGTGAAAAATTAAATGCCGCACAAAAAAGAATCATTCACGCGGCAATGGAAAGCACCTCTTTGGCACTGGATCGATTAAGTAGTTTTCATGAACAGGCAAAAAGCAGGGAAGAAGCCGTACAAGAGCGTTATAGAGGAAATCTTTTGAGAGCGATTTCTCATGATCTTCGCACACCTTTGTCAGGTATTATGGGAAACAGCGAAATGCTTATGGGGATGTCAAAAAAAGAAGATCAGAAATACGAACTGGCAAAGGATATTTATGAAGATGCAGACTGGCTTCATGGATTAGTTGAAAATATTCTCAGCCTTACAAGATTTCAGGATCAGCCTTTAAGTCTAAAAAAAGAAACTGAGGCAGTAGAAGAAGTGGTCGGAGCTGCTCTTGTTGTTTTTCAGAAAAGAATGCCAGATCGAGAAATTGATGTGGAAATTCCAGATACATTATTACTGGTGCCAATGGATGCAAGATTGATTACACAGGTTCTTGTCAATTTGCTTGATAATGCAGCAAAACACACAGCAAAAGAGCAAGAAATCAAGATCAATGTTGTAGTAAAAGAAGAGCAGAATATTGTAGAAATCTCTGTTCTGGACAGAGGCTGCGGAATCCCGCAGGCAGCTTTATCTAAAGTGTTTCAGATGTTTTATACAACAAGTAGAAAAGAAGCTTCTTCCAAGAAAGGAATAGGCATCGGACTTCCAATCTGCCAGTCTATTGTAGAAGCACATGGAGGTAAGATCTGGGCAGAAAACCGTACGAATGGAGGAGCAAAATTTACGTTTACATTGCCATTGGAAGGAGAGGAAAAATGAGTACACGAAATGAGATTATTTTAGTTGTAGAGGATAACGTACAGATCCGAAACTTTATTACGTATGTACTAAAAGAAGAAGGATTTTCGACCCTGACATCCAGTACTGCTCAAGGAGCATTAACAGCCATTGTAACCCAGCATATTGATCTTATTTTGTTGGATTTAGGACTCCCGGATTTTGATGGAATGGAAGTGATCCGCAAGGTACGGGAATGGTCAGACATTCCGATTATTGTTGTATCTGCAAGAGATCAGGATAAAGAGAAGGCGGATGCACTGGATACAGGCGCTGATGATTATCTGACAAAACCATTTTCAGCGACAGAATTGATGGCAAGAATACGAGTTGCAATCCGGCATTTATCAAAGATTGGCATGAATAAGTCACAGCCGGTTTTGAAAGTTGGAGAGCTTTCTATTGACTTCGATAAACGTCAGGTGACAAAGAATGGAGAACCGATACATCTGACACCAATGGAATATAATCTTCTTTCTCTGTTGTTTAAAAATATGGGAAAAGTACTTACTACTCAGTACATTTTAAGAGAAATATATGGGGTTGGTTATGGAACAGATACACAGGCACTGCGGGCATTGATGGCCGGTCTTCGAAGAAAAATAGAGACAGTTCCTGCGAAACCACATTACATTATGACTGAGATCGGAGTAGGTTATCGTCTGATCGATGAGTAAAACAGAATAAAAAAGACATTTAAAAGATAAAAGAGTGTTTGCACACAAGGTTGTGCAGGCACTTTTTACTTTTTACGTGTGTGAATTTGAATTCTCACAGAATTCTCACACTAGATCACATACGCTCACACCAAAGTCACGGGATGGTTGTTATACTCAAGATGAAAAAGGAATTCGAAAGAAGGAGTGAACATGCGTAAAGTAATGTCGAATATGCAGGAAAAAAAACTTTTATGTTTTTGTAATGAGGCAAGGGAGCTTATTGTAGCAGGAGATTATAAAAAATGTCATGATCTTATCTGTGTAGTAATGAGTGAGTATCCAGATGCTCCACAACCTCATAATATACTTGGAATTTTGCTTGAAAAGACCGGACATCATACAGAGGCCATGAATCATTTTCGTGCAGCACTGGCACTGGATGCTACATATGGTCCGGCAGAAGAAAATTTAGAAACATATGGCACATTCCATTGTCATGGACAATGTGTATATGGTGATCAGAATATGGATTATATTGTCAGGAGGAAATAAAATGAACTTTTTTGAAAAGAAGAATAAAGAAGAATATGTAATCATTGTTGGGTGTGGAAGACTTGGTGCAAGTCTTGCAAATACGTTATCTGATAATGATGGAAATGTTCTTATCATGGATTTATCAAAAGATTCGTTCCGACGCCTGTCAGCGACGTTTGGAGGATTATCTGTTGTTGGAAATGGAACAGATATTCAGACGTTAAAAGATGCACAGATCCAAAATGCTTCAGCAGTGATTGCGGTAACAAATCATGATAACACAAATATTATGATCGCACAGCTTGCACGTGATCTGTTTCATGTAAAAAAAGTAATTGCAAGATTATATGATTCAGAAAGAGAGTCCGTATACCATGATCTTGGGATTGATACAATCTGTCCGGCAGCTCTTTCTGCAAAAGAAGTTGATAAGATATTAGGAAAAGATGAGGAGCAGGTGGAGAAATGAAAAAGACAAGAAATAAAGAAATTCTTTTAATCGGAGGACGTAGTAAAGCAAGATCACTGGCATCTTCTCTGATTTCACAAGGATATCATGTTACGGCAATTAATGATTCACGAGAAGATTGTATGAAACTTGCAGAAATGCAAGGATTAACTGTTTATTATGGTGATGGTACAAAGCCTTATGTTTTAGATGAAGCCGGTGCAGGAAACTGTCAGATTGCCATTGCACTTACATCAAAAGATGAAGATAATTTGGTCGCATGCCAGATGTGCAAACGAAATTTTGATGTAAAAAAAACAGTTTCACTTGTATCAGATCCAGAAAAAACAGAGTTCTTCCATCAGATGGGCGTGGACAGTGTTGTGTGTGCAATATCAGCTGTGACAAATATTATTCAACAGCAGGCATTTATGGATGACCTTGTAAATATTATTCCAGTCGGACTTGGAATGGTACAGATCATAGAAGTACATATTCCTGGAGATGCCACAGTTTCCGGGAAAAAATTATGGGAGATCGACCTTCCAAAAGAAGTAGTAGTCGGATGTATTTTAAGAAGAGATTCAGCATTGATTCCTCGAGGTGATACACGCATCAATGTAGGGGATACACTAGTTGTGATCGCTCGTAATGGTCAGGAAAATGCGGCAATTGAAGTGCTGACGGGGAGGTAAGGACCAGTGAAACAAAGATTTGCAAATTCTTCAATTATCGGAAAATTAATGATTTTGATTGGTTTATTTGTACTTGCACCTATTTTGATATTGCCATGGTATCCAGAGGATTGCAAATATATATCTGATTTCCTGATCTCAGGTGGTACATCAGTTGTATTAGGATTACTTTTATGTCTTACTAAGGTACATCGTAAACAACATGTATGCAGAACAATCTGGAAAACCTCTATGGGTCAGACCAGCCTCACGGTATTATTTGCCTGGGGATGGGGAGTTCTGATCGGGGCATTGCCTTTTATCATAAGCGGACAGTTAACGGTTGTTCAGGGATTGTTTGAAGCAGTCAGTGGATGGACAACAACAGGACTTTCTGTAATGGATGTTCAGGCAACGCCAATGATATATTTGTTTCATAGAAGTTTTATGCAATATTGTGGTGGGTTAGGATTTATCATGATGATGATCATGTTTATTTCCAGCAAACAGTCTATGAAATTGTATAGTGCAGAAGGCCATCCGGATAAGATTATGCCAAATATAAAAAAGACGGCACAGGCCATCTTTATTATTTATAATATCTGTCTGGTTTTTGGAACAATCGCATATAAAATTGCCGGAATGACATGGTTTGACGGAATTTGCCATGCAATGTGTTCGCTTTCCACAGGAGGTTTTTCTACAAAATTAAATAGTATTGGAGAGTATAATAATCTTTCCATAGAGATTATCACGATCATTTTGATGTTGATCGGAACTACAAATTTTGCAGCATTAATACTTCTTGCAAGAGGGAAAATACGTTCCTTCTGCAAAGTCAGTGAAGTAAAATTTATGTTTTTACTTTTGGTAATCTTTATTCCTCCGACTGCAGTTTCTCTGGCAAAAGGGTTGGAAATTTCTCTGGCAGAAGGATTTAGAAAATCTACGTTTGATATTGTTTCCGCCATGTCCACAACCGGATATTCTACTATGAGCTATGCAGACTGGCCACACTTTGCAATCGGGGTGTTGATTTTGATGATGGTCATAGGTGGTGGAATTGGTTCTACAGCCGGTGGTATTAAATTGTCTCGTGTGTATTTAATGTTCCGTGTGGCAGGAGTAAATATTAAACGAAAATTATCTCCAGCTAGAAATGTGGAAGCTCCTCAATACATTAAAGCATCTGGAAAAAATCCGATTGATCAGGAATTGATCGATGATACAACTGGTTTTATTTTCAGTTATCTGGTAATTTACGTAGTTGGAACGTTGGCACTGACAGTGACAGCAGGTTGTAGTCTGATGGAAGCAATGTTTGATTTTGCATCCTCACTTAGTACTGTTGGTCTTTCAATCGGTATCACAAATCCTACTACAGCCGCCCCGGCATTAATTGTGGAAATGCTTGGAATGATGCTTGGACGTCTGGAAATATTTATTGTGCTGATCGGTATCACATTTGGATTTAAAATGTTAAAATCTAGTTTCAAAAAATAAATGTTATTCCTGTGTCTGACGGGGCAAATCTACGATTGTAGGTTCATGCCCTGTTGCAGGGATAACTTTTTTTATAAGATCGTCTGTGGAGAATCTTAGTGTTGTTGTATTGATACAAGGATGACAGCCAAAATATGTCTCTTGTAATACATCCTGATCGATTAGTAGACGTACATGATTTTCAGAATCATTTATAAGTCCAAGAATACTTAAAGAACCAGGGGTGATATCAAGGAATTGTTCCATATATTCGACAGAGGCAAAAGAGAGTCTGGAAGATCCGATCTGCTTAGAAAGAGCAGCCGTTTTAAACACTTTATCACCAGGAATCAGTAACAGATAAAATGAAGTTTTTTGACGGTTACAAAGTAACAGATTTTTACAAGTAGATGCCTTAAGAACTTTATCTATTTCTGCACATTCGTCCATAGTTATGCTAGCTTTGTGATCCACGCGCTGGTATGGAATCTTTAATGAATCTAAAAAATCATAAGTCTTTATTTCTTTTTCTAATCGTCCGGTACAATCTAATGGACGTCCTTCTTCTCTTATCATGTTCAAATGCTCCTTTTTCATGTTTGTTTTAGCATATCATAGACTAGAGGCAAATCAAAGGGTTATCGAAACAACATTTTTATGTAATATAAGGCGGTGGGTATTTTTCAGGGACTTAATTCATACTATGTAAAAAACATGTCTAAGGAGTAGTTCCTTGAAAGATTACATAGAAGAACGTGCTGTAGAAATTGCCAATTATATTGTGGATGAGAAGACGACAGTAAGACAGGCGGCGAAAAAATTCGGGGTAAGTAAATCTACAATACATAAAGATGTAACAGAAAGACTTCTAAAGATCAATCCCAATCTGGCAGGAAAGGTCAGAAAAGTACTTGATCTTAACAAATCGGAACGTCATATTCGAGGTGGTCTTGCTACGAAAGAAAAATATCTTCATATGCATGTGTAAAAAATTATAAGCAGGTCAGTTAAATTTAGATATTCACCTGATCTGCTTTTTTATGTTATACTAAAAAAAGAAAAGCAGAGGCAGGATAGGAAAATGACAAAAGAAGAATTAGCATTAGAAATTATAGATCGTCTGAAAAAAGAATATCCGGATGCGGGATGTACTCTTGATTATGATCAGGCATGGAAACTTTTAGTAAGTGTTCGACTGGCGGCACAGTGTACCGATGCAAGAGTCAATGTAGTTGTAGAAGATCTGTATGCAAAGTTTCCGGATGTAGATGCACTGGCGAAAGCAGATGTAGATGAAATTGAAGCGATTGTAAGACCTTGTGGACTTGGCAGGAGCAAAGCGAGAGATATCAGTGCATGTATGAAAATTTTAAAAGAACAATATGGAGGAAATATTCCAGAGACATTTGAAGAGCTTTTAAAACTTCCGGGTGTAGGAAGAAAAAGTGCCAATCTTATCATGGGAGATGTTTTTGGAAAGCCTGCAATTGTAACGGATACACATTGTATCCGACTGACAAACCGCATGGGACTTGTAGATGGCATTAAAGAGCCGAAAAAAGTAGAGATGGCGTTATGGAAGATTATTCCACCGGAAGAAGGAAGTGATTTTTGTCATCGACTTGTATTTCATGGTCGAGACGTCTGTACAGCAAGGACAAAACCATATTGTGACAGATGCTGCCTGAAAGATATCTGTGCTAAAAATGGTGTTGAAGGGTAAAATAAACATTACTTTTTGATATATGAATATATTTTAATCACAAAGGAGGAAAAGTTATGTGGAACAGGGTTGAAATGAAGGAATTAGGAAAAGTAGCGTTCAAAAAGAATTACTGGCCATCAGTACTAGCAGCATTTGCAATCTTATATCTTTCTGGGATTACAAGCCAAAATGGTGTAGAGATCACAAAAAGACTAGAGCCATACGTAAGTTATGGAATGATTAGTTTGATTAGTAAAATTCTGATCATGGGAAGTATAGTGGCATTCATATATATCGTGTTTGTCGGTAACGTATTACAAGCCGGTGGATGTCTGTTTTTCATTAAAAATCATTCAGAGAAGGCAAGAATTGGAGTGCTTCTAGAAATGTTTCATTCTGAAAATTATCTCAATGTAGTTAAGATTCAGTTTTTAAAAAATTTAAAAATATATTTATGGACATTGTTATTGATCGTTCCAGGAATTATCAAAACATATGAATATGCTATGGTTCCATATATTCTAGCAGAAAATCCAGGGATGGATTCAAAAGAAGTGTTTGCAATCAGTAAAAAAATGATGATGGGAAGAAAATTTGATTTCTTTGTGATGCAGTTGTCCTTTATCGGCTGGCAGATATTATCAGTGCTCACACTTGGAGTTGTAGGAATTTTCTATGTCAATCCGTATATGCAGGCGACGGTAGCTGAGATTTATGCAAGTAATAAAGAAGCTGCATATGAACGGGGGTACATTAGATAATTCCCCATGATTATTTAAATATAGAGTGTAGAAACAGTGAAAATACTGTTTCTACACTTTTTTTATGCAATAAAAATGAATAAAATGAATGAAAATAAGGTATAAATATACATCATAGCGCATAAAAATAATAAAAAATGTAAAAAAACACAAAAAAGCTCTTTACAAATGAATAAATATGCAATATAATTTCAAACATGTCAGTTAGTTACATTTACATTCAAGGAAAGAAGGAAAATATTATGAAGAAAGTTTTATCAATTTTATTAGCAGGAATTTTATTAATAGGATCACTTACTGGATGTCAGGATAAAAAAGCATCAGCAGAGATAGAAACTACAAAAGCACAGAATAGATTAGAACAGATCAAAGCATCAGGTAAACTGATCATGGGAACATCTCCTGATTTTGCACCATCAGAGTTTATCGATAATACTTCAGGAAAACCAGTTTATGTGGGATCAGATATTGAACTTGGAAAATATATTGCAAAATCCCTCGGGGTAGAACTTGAAGTGAAAGCAATGGAATTTTCAGCAATTCAGCAGGCTGTTCAGTCAGGAACAATAGATATCGGCATCTCAGGATTCGCTTACAAACCAGAACGTGCAGAGGCAATGGGACTTACTGAGAAATTCAACATAGGAACTGAAAAATCTTATCAGGGACTTCTTACATTAAAGGAAAATGCAGCTGAGTATAAAACAAAAGAAGCTTTTGCAGGAAAAAAAGTAGTTGCACAGAATGCATCATTGCAGCAAACACTTGTAGAAGAACAATTGCCAAAAGATGTTAAATTTCAGCCAGTAACAAGCACAGCAGACGGAATCATGATGGTCATCACAGGAAAGGCAGATGCTATGGCTGTGGATTCAGACAATGCGAAAAACCTTATGCACAATTACCCTGAAATTTCCATGGTAGATTTTCAGTTTGAATATGAAGGCGAAGGTAATGTAGCCGGTGTTAAAAAAGGTGAAACAGAGCTTCTTGAAGCAGTAAATAAAATCATCAAAGAAGTAAATGAAAAAGGATTGTATGAAAAGTGGACAGAAGATGCAAAAGAACTTGCAAATAAATTAGGAATTGAAATGGGAGAATAAATAACATGAGCGAATTTTTCCAGGTTACTATAAAAATATGGAATGAGTATTCCGGTTTATTCATGAAAGGGCTTGGGATGACGATCCTGATGGGTGTCATCACAGTTGCCATAAGTACAGTATCAGGTTCTATTATGGCTCTGATGAGAAGAAGTAATTTTGGAGTAGGAAAGTTTAAACCAATCCGTGCCATTGCCACAATATACGTGGAAGTTATTCGTGGAACACCAATTTTACTGCAGTTATATTTTTTCTATTTCATGCTTCCACAGTGGCTGCCATTTCTAGATTTAAGTGAATTTGCCTGTGTCATGATAGCATGTTGTGTAAACTCTACGGCATATGTTTGCGAGATTGTTCGTGCGGGAATCCAGGCGGTGGATAAAGGCCAGACAGAAGCAGCCCGTTCTTTAGGTCTTAATTCAACACAGACACTGTTAAAAGTTGTATTTCCACAAGCTGTAAAAAATATCCTTCCAGCTCTGTGTAATGAATTTATAGCTGTCGTAAAGGAAACATCTCTGGCATCTACTTTCTTTATCGGAGAATTGATGACACAATTTAAATCCATTAATGGTATTACTTATCGGGTGATCGAACCACTGACAATTGTAGGATTGATCTATTTCACGCTTACATTTGGACTATCGAAACTTATTACTTTACTTGAAAGGAGACTCAATGCAAGTGAACACTAGTCAGGAAATTATTCGTGTAGAAAATTTATATAAATCATTTGGGAAACTTCAAGTTTTAAAAGGGGTTTCAGAACATATTAACAAAGGAGAAGTTGTTTCGGTCATAGGACCTTCAGGTGGAGGAAAAAGTACATTTCTTCGTTGTCTGAATTTATTAGAAGAACCTACAGATGGACATATATATTTTGAAGGAACTGATATTACAAACAAGAAAGTAAATATCAACATCCACCGTCAGAAAATGGGAATGGTATTTCAGCATTTCAATGTTTTCCCTAATATGACAGTGGGAGAAAATGTATCCATGGCGCCAATACTTCTTGGTAAAAAAACAAAGGCGGAAGCAAAAGAAATGGTGCATGATCTGTTAAAACGTGTAGGTCTTTATGAGAAGATGAATGCATATCCAAGTAAACTTTCCGGTGGACAAAAACAACGTCTTGCCATAGTAAGAGCACTTGCAATGGAACCAGAAGTGATGTTATTTGATGAGCCTACTTCAGCACTTGATCCGGAGATGGTAGGAGAAGTACTTCAGGTTATTAAAGAACTTGTGAAAACAGGTATGACAACAGTGATCGTTACACATGAAATGGGATTTGCCAAAGAGATTTCAGACAGAGTTTTCTTTATGGATGGAGGAATCATTGCTGAAAAAGGAACACCAGATCAAGTGTTCGGAAACCCACAAAATCCGAGAACAAAAGAATTCTTGGGAAAAGTGCTTTATTAAACGACAGGAGGAACCTGAATATGAATGCAGAGAAAAGCGCATATCTTGATTATATAGAAACAAAAGAAGAACTTTGTACTATGGTGGCAGATAAAATATGGGGATTTGCAGAACTTTCTCTTCGAGAATATAAATCCGGGGATTTATATTCCAAAGTTCTTACAGAAGAAGGGTTTCAGGTAGAGCATCCATTTTGCGGAATCGAAACTGCATTTAGAGCGTCTTATGGTTCAGGAAAGCCGGTTATCGGAATTTTGGCAGAGTATGATGCATTAACAGGACTGTCTCAGGAAGCTGGGAAAACAGTACATAAAGAAGAAAAAAAGAATGGAAATGGGCATGGCTGTGGACATCATTTATTAGGAGCTGGTTCTATGGCAGCCGCGCTTGTAGTAAAACACTATCTGGAGGAAAAAGGAGAAAACAGTGGAACCGTGATTCTTTATGGATGCCCTGGTGAGGAAGGCGCAGCCACAAAAGCTTTCATGGCAAGAGATGGTGTGTTTAGCGAGTGTGATGTGGCACTTACATGGCATCCGGATGATGTCAATCAGGTAACTTCAGGTTCTTGTAATACTTGTATTCAGACAGAATATAAATTTACCGGGATTGCAGCGCATGCTTCTGGATCTCCGGAAGCCGGAAGATCGGCACTTGATGCAGTAGAACTTATGAATATAGGTGTACAGTTTTTAAGAGAACATATGCCGGATCAGGCAAGAATTCATTATGCAATTACAGATGCAGGTGGAGATTCTCCAAATGTTGTTCAGCCAAGAGCCCAGGTACTTTATATGGTACGTTCAGTATGGGTTAAAGATGCACTGGCATTACAAGAGCGGGTTGATAAGATTGCAGAAGCAGCAGCTATGATGACAGAAACAAAGGTAGAAAAGAAATTTATTGATGGTTGTTCTAATACCGTGCCAAATCGCACGTTGGAAGAACTTCTATGGGATAATTTCGAACAGCTCGGAGTGCCGGCGTACACAGAAGAAGAAATTAAATATGCAGAAGAGATTGTAAAATCTATAGAAGTAAAAAATGAGAAACTTCCAGGAAGTGCAACAGAAGAGAGTTTTGAAATTGCTGATTTTGTGGATTTTAATTCGGAACATGGTACAAAGCCATTAAATGATTTTTTGATTCCATATTATTACTCCATGAACGCTTCGATGGGATCTACTGATGTGGGAGATGTCAGCTGGTGTGTTCCGACCGCACAGATCAATACAGTTACATATCCCTCTAAAAGTCCGGGGCATTCCTGGCAGAATGTAGCATGTGGAAAGACCACAATTGCTCATAAAGGTATGATACATGCAGGAAAAGTACTGGCTTCAACAGCAATCGATCTGATAGAAAATCCTGCAATATTAGAAAAAGCAAAACAAGAACATATGAAAATAACAAAACATTATGGAGGATATTTCTGTCCGGTCCCAAAAGGTGCAGTGCCTGTTGTGCCGGGAGAGAAAATGTAATTTTATTCGTTCTTACTTCCTTGAATTTATAGAAACAAAAAGAAGGGTATGTCTTAAGATAGACATACCCTTTCATATGCAAAAAGTTATGAGATTTCCGGCGGATATTCAACACCTTCAGGTAATGGATCCCATTCATTTAGACCTATGCTTTGACGGAATTTTGCCTGTTCCATAGTAAGTGGAATCGGGTCATCGTCAAGATATTCTATGAGTTCATGGATTCCTTCACGCGTTACATTATTTACTTTAAAAATACGTTCGCAGCCGACATTTTTCATCCATTGTTCAACCATAGCAATATTTGCGTATGGAGAATCTGTCTTTGTAATGATTCCAACGATCGGTCGAAGGATAAACGCATGGAGTGAAGGACTAAAAAGATTGTATGGTTCATCAGCTGCCTGTACAATACCAATTACATCAGCCTCGAAAGAAAAACATGCAAGCCCTACACTAAAACGCTTGGATTCGGCATATTCTCCAGGAGAATCGATGGTATCATCATTCGTATTTGTATATTGGGTTTTCACATAGTGAAGTTCTTCGCCTTTTAAGGCCTGAGTCAAAGAAGTTTTCCCCGCTTCACTTCTTCCCATTAAAAATAATTTTTTCATAGATCAACTTAGCCTCTTCCTTTAACTTCTATGAACTTGACATGTTTTAAAGCCAAGATCCTCATGGAAGAATCTTACAGTTTCTTCCACGGCAGCCTGTACATCAGACAAACCACCTGTAATGATTAAAGAACCACAAAAACGATCCATGAATCCGATTTCTACATTACCACTTTTCATTGCTGTATCAGCAGCAACTACGACAGCCTCCCAAGGTGTAAGACGTATAAGACCGATGGCCTCACCAGTATGATCTTCGCCTTCATGAACACCAATATGAAGACTTAAATTCTGGTAAACGCAAGTCTGGGATGTACTGATAATGTGCGCCATACAAACTTCTTTTCCAGGAACTCTAAGACGAGTCAGACGAAGCTTCTTGCCTTTTAGGTTTTTATAATCATCATGGAACAGCTTTTCAAGCAGTTCTTCCTTAGTTATATGAGCCATGAGTACACTCCCTATTTCTTTGTAATGTTGCAGACTACATAGCCAAGAGAATCTCTGAAGAAATCAACGATTTCTGTCATAGCAGACATTACATCAGAAATCTCGCCTGTGATGATAAGTGTTCCTGTAAAACGATCTGCAAATCCAAGGTAGATGTCTCCACTTTTAACTGCTATATCTGAAGCGATGACAGCAGACTCAGGAGGAGTCATATTCATAATTCCGATTGCAGAAGATCTATAATCAAGTTGAGGATTTAATCCAAGTTTCTGGTATATGATCGGAGCCGGTCCACCCATTACATGGGCAAAGGTAATCTCTTTTCCTGCAACAGTTTCCTGTACAATTCTAATTTGTTCTTCATGTGTATCTGACATGTATCAGTACCTCTCTTTCACATCATAAATAAATGATATTATTCCAATAAATCAGACTATCATAAGTAAATCATACTATCTGAAAAATGGTCTGTCAAGAAAAGATGAAAGAGATCACGAAAGAACTTCTATATTATTCCTCTGTTTCTGTTTCCTCTTCATCGACTGCAGACATATGAGATTCTACGATTCTGACAACAGATTCTTCTAAGTTTGTATGTAGGATGATATTTTTATCAGAAGCAATTGCCAGATCTTTTACCTTAATTTCATCTCCGACTTTCATTTTACTTAAGTCGATTTCAATTTTATCTACTAAAGCATCCGGGGTTGCTCTATAAGAAATTTCAGAAAGATCTAATTCCACAATACCGCCCAGAACTTTGTCATGGTTTAAAAGAATTACTTCTGCTACAGAATGTACCATTTCTCCTGCTACCAATGCCTGAAAATCGATTTCTATAATCTGGCGTTTCATAGAGTCATAGTTGATATCTTTAATAAGAACATCCATTTCTTTTCCATCTAATTCCAGAATTATCTGACTGCCTTTTCGGCTGTCTTTTAATAACTCTTCAGCATTCTGACGTGAAATCTGAACAGGAATAGAAGCTTTTAATTCTTTTCCAAATACATTACCTGTAACAAATCCTTCTCTTCTTAGTTTTTTTGCTTTTGTCTGCATGTTACGTCGTTCAACTTTTAAAGTATTCATTTATCTTTTCCTCCAAAAATTTTGATACATGCTTAGCGGACTGTTTTCATGGTCTGTTAAGTATTGATTATTTGTTCCATATGTATTATAACACATATAATTCTTTATGAATCAATAAAATTATGGGATTATTTTTGAAAAATATGTGCAATAACACAACAAAGGATGAAAAGTTGTTTATCTAAAATAGATTTATATGTATAATGAAAAAACAAATAAAGATTAAACAGAGGTGAAGAAATGATAAAAGCAGTAATTTTTGATATGTATGAAACATTGATAACCCATTATAAAAGTCCTTTATATTTCAGTGAAGAAATGGCAAAAGATGCAGGGATTACAGTAGACAAATTTCTTCCTTACTGGCGAAAGACAGAAGAAGAACGCTGGATTGGAAAGTTGACTTTTGAAGATACCATCATAACGATTCTGAAAAATAATAACTGTTATTCAGAAGAAACGTTACAAAAGATTGTAAAAAAACGTATGGCAACAAAAGAAGAAGGATTCAGACAGTTACATCCACAGATTCTTCCTATGTTGGAAAAACTTAAAGAGAAAAAGATCAAAATTGGACTTATCAGTAATTGCTTCTCGGAAGAAGTGATCGCCATTCGTAATAGTGTTTTATTTCCATATTTTGATCAGGTATATCTGTCTTACGAGCAAGGACTTCAAAAACCGGATCATGAAATTTACAAAAGATGTATGAGAGATTTTCAGGTTAGTGCTGATGAATGTCTTTACATAGGAGATGGAGGAAGTTTTGAACTGGAAGCAGCAACTGAACTTGGGATGAACCCAATGCAGGCAACCTGGTATTTTCAGGATGGATTGCAATACCAGTCTAAGCGTAATCCAAAATTCAATCAACTGGATACACCAATGGAAGTGTTTGAATATATAGAAAAATAAACAGAATTGTTATGGAGAAGAAAAGTATATGAATGATATACAGGAACGACTGTTTAGGTTACAAGATGTTCAATATAAAGCATTTATGGAAAAACTTGTTCCGAATATACCTGAGAACACAGTAATCGGGGTGCGCTTACCAGATTTACGAAAGTTTGCAGGAGAGCTGGTAAAAGAAGGAAAAGCAGAAGGATTTTTAAAAGAAGTACCACATAAGTATTTTGAAGAAAATCATCTGCATAGTTTTATCGTGGATAAAATTTCTAAAAATTTTGAGGAAGCTATATTAAGGACAGAAGAATTTCTTCCATATATTGACAATTGGGCGATATGTGACAGTTTCAGACCGAAGGCATTAAAACAAAATATGCCAAAGTTGTATCAAAATGTGAAAAAATGGCTGCAAAGTGGAGAGCCGTATATGATAAGATTTGCACTTGTATTGCAATTAAATTGGTTTTTAGAGGAGTATTTTAAACCAGAAATGCTGAAGAGTATCCTGCAGATACAGTCAGAAGATTATTATGTTAATATGGCAATAAGCTGGTATTATAGTATGGCACTTGTCAAACAGTACCAGGAAGTGATTCCATTGTTCACAAGTAAAGTTCTTCCAGTTTGGATACATAATAAAGCATTACAAAAAGCCATAGAAAGTAGGCAAATTAGTGTGGAAATGAAAAAATATTTGCGAAGTTTGAAGAGAAATCGCAAGGAAATTGATTCGATTCATGGAGTGTTTTCTGCAGTTGACACAGAAAAAAAACGATGATAAGATGATGGTTAGTTTCAACTAATCAAAAGGCATTGAAAGGTGAATGTAATATGAAATGTTACAAAAACAGATGGGTCAGTTATCTTTGTGTTGCAGGAATAATAGTCGGAAGTTTTGGGTTAAGTGCCTGTGGCAATGGTTCATATAATGATGTTGGTTCTAATATAGTAGAAAACCCGAGAGAAGAATCAAAAGCGGAAGCAAGTGTATTTGCAATGGATACATTTATGACGATTACAGCCTATGGAGCTCAGGCAGAAGAGGCTGTTCAGGCTGCACAAAAAGAGATTGAATATCTTGACCAGTTGTTATCGGCCGGAAGTTCTGAAAGTGAAGTGGGTAAGTTAAATCAAAATGGGGCTGGAATGTGTTCAGCAGATACGGCGTATTTATTAGAACGTTCTCTAAAACTTTACAACGAAACAGATGGAGCATTTGATGTGATGATGTATCCGCTAATGGAAAACTGGGGATTTATAAGTGGGGAATACAAAGTACCTTCTCAGGAAACCATTGATAAACTTTTGCCGCTTGCGGATGTGTCAAAGGTTTCTTATGATCCGGAACAAAGAGAAGTTCAATTTCTAGAAAATGGTATGAAAGTAGATTTTGGGGGAATTGCCAAAGGGTATACTTCTTCATGTATTATGGATATTTTTGACCAATATGATATTTCCAGTGGGATTGTAAATTTAGGCGGAAATGTTCAGGTAAAAGGAAAAAAGACAGATGGGACTGACTGGAGAGTAGGAATCAGAGATCCCAAAGGAGAAAAAGAGTATCTTGGGATTTTAAGTATTAGCGATAAAGCGGTTATAACATCCGGTGGATATGAACGGTTTTTTGAAGAAAATGGCGTGAGATATCATCACATTTTAGATCCTAAAACGGGAAAACCGGCACAAAGCGGTTTGGATTCGGTTACGATTGTCAGTGAAGATGGAACTCTTGCAGATGGTCTTTCTACTGCTTTATTTGTTATGGGGGTGGATAAAGCGCAACAATACTGGATGGAACATTCAAATGATTTTGATGCTATTCTGGTTACAGATGATGGAACAATATATGTAACAGAAGGGTTAGAACATAAATTTGAATCAAAAATTGGAAAAGCACATATTATCAGGCAGAAAAATAAATAAATATTATACTTTAGCAGTCAGTTATTTACTGGCTGCTAAATTTATATAGTGAAGAAGTTCGAGAAAATAAACGGAAATCTTTTGGAGAGAATCCAGTGTGTTTCTTGAAAATTGCAGAAAAATTGCCGGAATTATGGTATCCAAGATGGGCAGCTATATCAGAAACCGGTAAATCAGTGTGATATAGAAATTCTTTTGCAACATGCATTCGTTTCTGTAAACGATAGTCTCGTATAGAACAATGATAAACAGATTTAAAAACATATTTTAGTTTTGCAGGACTCATGTAAGCCATATGTGCTAATGAATCCAATGAAACTTCCTGTGTTACGTGTGAAGAAATATATTCAGCAATCTGTTGTACAGTTTCTATATCTGATTGTTTAACGTGACGAGTCAAAGAACACGCAGAATCTAGTGATTTATGAAGAATTAAAGCCAAAATTTCAGTTAGTTTGCTTTTGTAAAAAAGTAAGGATGATAAATCGGATCCTTGATAACTGTAAAGTTGATGAAGTACAAACGAAAGTTCTGGGAAGCATTCCATTTCATTAAGAAGAGAAATGGCTTCTTTCAAATGTGTGCTACAATCTGGTACAGTCTTGGACAAATAAGTGTCATAATATTTTGGAGTGAGAAAGATATGGATTGATTTTACCGGTGTATGGTTTTCATAAGTTGTTCTAGATTTTTTAGAACATCCTAAATGTGCATAAAATGTGTTGGGGAGTAGTTGTTGATTTGTATGAAAACAAGACTGTGCACTATGTACATCTATGTAGTAAGAGATGTGTAACAAGTCCTTATCTTGTACAAAATAAGTATAATTTCTAAGAAAACTACAATCAAACAGGATGATTGCGGCATGGCATCCTAATTGAATTATTTTGCAAGTGCCCTTTCCTGTCTGTGGTTTTAGTTGATATTGTTTGATTGATGGATTACAGCAATTTTGTAAGAAATTTATGTTTAATAATTTGCAAATATTTTCTTCGAAAGTCATTTATAGAGTTCTCCTTTTGGATAATAAAATTATGGTTTTAGCTAAAAAATATATTATTTTGTTGACTTCAAATTAGTGATTCTGTAATATATGACCATTGGTTAGATTAAACTAACCCATTTCAGTTTACCATAGATTGCACGGTAAAGCGAGTGGTGTATTTCTTAATTTTTATTAAATGTGCAAGGAAAGGAAGAAAAATATGAGATCCAAAGATAAAGTGCTAACGGGTGCCGTGTGTATTTTGGCAACTGCCGGAATTATTTATTCGGTGAGTACTCAAAATTTTAACACGAGCCAGCCAGCAAAAGATCACGGCCATAAAACGGTAAGTATACAACAGAACGATCCAAATGTGGAAGTGGAATACAAAGATGGTACTTATGAAGGAGAAGCAGAGGGATTTGGAGGGGTTGTACGTGTAAGCGTAGTGATTGAGGACGGAAAAATTAAATCTGTTGAGATTTTGTCTCATTCAGAGACTCCAGAATACTATGAGCGAGCATATGCGGTTATTGCAGAGATTGTTGCAAATAACACACCAGATGTAGATTCTGTTTCTGGGGCAACTGTTACATCGGATGCAATTAAAGAAGCTGTATTTAATGCAATAGAGAAGGCAAGAACAACTGTAGATAAAACTGTAAAGAAAAAGCCTAAGAGAAAGAAAGAAGTTATAAAAAAGGTTGCAACAAGTGCGAAAAGACCAATTGTGCCAGGAAGTACAAGCGTGCAGACAAGCGGTCTGAAAGATGGTACATATATTGGTACAGGAATGGGGCTAAATGGTGCAATACAAGTACGTGTAACTGTAAGAAATAATGTACTTGTGAACATTGAAATAATAAGCCATAGTGAAGATTCTCCGTATTTTGAAAATGCGATGAGTGTAATTCAACGAATTTTATCCAGTGGAAGCGGAAACGTTGAAACTGTTTCCGGAGCTACTTATTCTAGTCAGGGAATTATTGATGCAGTGAAAGACGCATTGAAAAAAGCCCAAGGTGAAAGCAACCAAGCCAATAGCGAAAATAATAGTAGTTCAAACTCTGGAAATAATGGTGGTTCAGGACAAAATATCAATGGCGGTAACCAGGGGTCAGGAGACATTCCTATTGTAATTCCGAATGAACTGGATTCTTTCTACATCAAGGGCGAGATGAGTGATGGAGAGTATATTGGATATGGTGTTGGCTTTCATGGTTGGGGAACAATTAAGACGAATGTAACAGTGAAAGATGCAAAAATTGTAGATATTAAAGTTTCAGAAAACAAGTCAGAGTATGCTGATGATATGGAATTTCGGGATAAGGCAATGAACATCATAAATCATTTACAAGGAGAAAAGGCACGTAAAACAGTGGCTGTATCTAGTCTGTATATGATTTATAAAGATCAACTTTTGGGAGCAAAAAATCCATATGATGTAGCAGTAAAATTGTTTGGAAAAGAGTATGCGGAATCTTTGAAGACTGCAAACCTTGAATTGGCCAGTACCAAAATCAAAGCCGTTTCTAAAGTTATAAAAGAGTATTTAGGGGATCGATATGATGCAAAAGAAATGTTTGATGCAGTCAGTGGAGCTACGATAAGTGGGAATGGTATCGCACAGTCAGTAGGAGATGCCATGAAGAAGTCTGTAAACGATGCGACCAAGAAAAATAATGTAAAGGATACAAAAGTTACAGAACCAAAACATAAAGTAATATATGCAAACACAAGAGAAAAACTGGATCTTTCCAAACTTAAAGTTACGCTGATCAAAAAAGACAATACAGAAGAAGTAGTGTCTGTGAAAGATTTTGAATCGCGTGGAATTGAAATGTTTGATACAGATAAGAAGACACCAATCACAGATGGAATGAGTCTTAAAAATTATCCGGCAATAGGAAGAATTGAAGTAACTGTAAAACATGTGGCTTCAATCACGCAGGATAAATTTACAATTGAACTTGGTAATTATAGTACAGACTATGTGAATCAAATTCATTATAGCCTTGATGGAAACACATGGTATCGAGTAGAGAATATTGTTATGGATCCAGATAATCCAGAAAATATTTCTTACCTCAAACAGGTTATTGATGCGCCAGAGAGTTTCAAATATAAAAACATTAAAGTTCGTGTCATTTCTAAATCAGGAGAAATGTATGAATATACAACAAAGACATTAGCAGGTGCAGGACGAGAATCACTATATGAAGTAGTAGATGCAAAAAACAATAGTAATGTGCCTGGACGACTTTACATTCAGTTTAAGTTCTCCGGAACAGAAGAAGATAAAGACAAAGTTCCAGATTCAGCAGTAACGCCTCCAAATCCAGAAAAACCAGAAAGTGAAAATGATGGAAAAGAAGTTCTGGTAGGAGGGGATGTTATCTTTACTGACTTGGATTACAGTAAGGATATTGACTATAATGAGGGACACCCAATCAAACCAATTAAAGTAATATTACATGACAAGGATGCAGAAATTATACATAACATAGAGAATCTTCCAAAAGGTCTTAGCTTTAATGGATCTGAGATCGTAGGTACCCCAGAGATTGCAGAAGATGAGTGGGATCCGACCTATTACAAAGGACTCCATAAAGAATTTAAAATCAAGATCAAAGCTAAAAAAGGAAATGTTGTACTTACGAGGGCTACACAAAAATTGTTATCAGAAGAGATCGAGATCGAGACGGAGTTGCGGATTATAACGAAATTGATTTTGGAAAACATGATATTTTCAATCCGCAGTACAAAGACTTTGAACCAGTCGAGGTCAATGGAGTTGTTCCAACTGTAAAGGATTATGCTGCAAAGATTAAAAATCTGCCAGAAAAAGGTGTGAAAGTAGAAATCTTAGAAAAACCAGATCTTTCAAAAGTAGGAGATACATCGGTAACACTTGGATTCCGTGTAGACGGACTTGAAAAAGTAGGAAAAGCGGTTATCAAAGTGAAGGTAATTAAAGTAGCAGAAAATAAGCTAGATGAGGTACCGGTTGGCGCGGATGTTATTTTCACGGATCTGGATTATAGCAAAGATATTGATTATAACGAAGGACATCCAATCAAACCGATTAAAGTAACCCTACATGATAAAGATGCAGAAATTATACATGAAATAGAGAATCTTCCAAAAGGTCTTAGCTTTAATGGATCTGAGATTGTAGGTACCCCAGAGATTGCAGAAGATGAGTGGGATCCGACCTATTACAACGGACTTCATAAAGAGTTTAAAATAAAAGGCTCAAAAAGGAAATATTGTACTTGTAAGATCTGCAAAAATTGTTATCAGAAGAGATCGAGATCGAGACGGAGTTGCGGATTATAATGAAATTGATCTTGGAAAACACGATATCTTTAATGCAAGATTAACAGATTATGAACCAATTGAAGTCAATGGAGTTGCACCGACGTTAGAGGCTTATAAAGCTAAAATTAAAAATCTGCCGGAAAAGGGCGTTACAGTTAAAATCTTAGAAGGACCAAATCTTGGTGTTGTAGGGAAAACAGCCGTTAAATTGGGCTTCCAGGTTGATGGCTTGAGCAAAGTAGGAGAGATTTCCATTCAGATCGTTGTAAAATCTCCTATTACAAAGCAAACAGAGGGAAAAATGGTTTCAGTAGTTCCTGCTACGACCGCTGTGACAGACGAAAATGTGAAGAATATTGAGTCTAAAGAAGCAGATTTGGAAGACGTAAAGGTAGAAGAACCAGAGAAACAGGAGACGGAGCCGGTAGTTTCCACCAGCCAGAATGAACAGGATTCCCAGACAGAGAATCCTGTTGAACCGACGGTCTCTGAGGATCAGACACGATTAGAAGAAAAAGGAGATGAAACACAAAAATGATATTACTTGAAGCACTGATTATCGTAATACTGCTTTACAGTGTTCTGTCGGATAAAATTAAGCAGAAAGCAGTTGCTTTCTATACGGGAACATATGCGTTGACAGCTTTTGTGGTTGCATATTATTTATTGGGATGGAGTCAGAAAGTTCCAGCCGGAATGAACCAATGGGGAATGAATCTATTTCAGAGAGGAGCGTTTTCCACAGCTACATTTATAATCGTAATGTTTTTAGGAGCAATTACACAACATAATGCCTGGACGATCAAGCTTTTGAAAATTCGCGGCGAGCTGTCTATTATTGGATGTATTTTAGCCTTTGCACATAATATCATTTTCGGAGTGGTTTACTTCCCGGCACTGATCTTTAATCGTCAGATGTTAAATGGAACACAACTTGTTGCTGCAATTTTGACAATTGTTTTACTTGTAATTATGATTCCATTGTTTTTAACTTCATTCCAGTGCATCAGAAAGAAAATGAAGCCAAAATCATGGAAGAATCTTCAACGTTTGGCTTATCCATTCTACTATCTTATATATGTGCATGTAATGGTGTTATATGCTCCAAATGCAAAAGAACATATTTTTGATATTGTTGTATATACAGCAATCTATGCATTGTACACAGTTTTGCGTTTAAGAAAGTATTTTCTTATGAAAAAGAAGAGAGCAAATAAAAAATTAAAAACTGCATAATTGAAATGTTAGAAAAGCTTCCGAATAATTTTTCGGAAGCTTTTTTGATGTTGGAAAGCCATAGATTTTTTAGAATTATCTTTGTTATCGACATCTCCTACTTCTGTTGTTTTTATGAATTTATATCCTTTTGATTTTCCTTCTTCATCACAAGATATAGCGTCTTCTATTTTTGTTATATCAGAGATAATTTTTCCATCAGCTAATTCAATAACACGATCACCAAACTCTTCAGCGAAACCTCTATCGTGACTTACAACGATTACTAAATGTTCCTTAGAGAGATCTTTCAATAGTTGGAAAATTTCGTTTCCTGTTTTTGAATCAAGAGCACCTGTTGGTTCATCTGCTAAAATAATCTCTGGGT
>RCNI01000460.1_pt1 | contig 25587 bp, 28 predicted proteins | sample 2041151 | NCBI WGS metagenome assembly RCNI01 (sample SAMN09708214, study PRJNA481090) | feces metagenome | isolation source: feces | place: Antarctica: Albino Rookery | reverse complement strand
CGGCCCCTTCGCCATAGTTTTCTCTGCATTCAAATATATACTGTTCCGCCTCTTCAAGTGTATCAAACTCTTCAATACTATGCTCAAGAACTATTCCGAAATAAGCGTCTACCTTGTTAATAACATATTTAGCCATAAGCTTACCTCCGATAATTAGTGTAGAAAATATTAAGAAATAGAGTTTAAGAATTCATTAGATACAAAATACGGATTATCACTATCTCCTAGTTTTTCTATTAAACAACCTTCCGCAGTCCGAACTAAAATTTTATACTTATCGCCAATGTTAAAGCGCAGATTATCGTTGGTTATACCAGACATTTTTACTGTTATTATTTCATCTTCAGGTATTAAGGTTGTTTGTTTCTTGTGTAAAGATTTAACTGAATACTCAATAAGCTTATATATACCTACTCCTGATAGCTGCAATAATAAGGCTAAATTAATTGGCCCCCCAACTTTTTTGGCCAATGTAGTGCCAATCTGATATGGTATCCATTTATTCATAACTATTCCTCTTTCAAATATTTACTATTAATCTCGTCTGCAACAGAATTCAAATCCCATGTATCAAGAGCGTATTGATAAGATTCTAATTTCTTCTGATCTGCATCTAACTGTTGTTGTAAATCAGAAAGCATTTTTTGCGTCTTAGTTATTGCGACTTTGTTTTTTTCGATGGATTTTTCCTTTTCTCTAATATTTTTGTTTAAAACTTTTTTTATGTCAGCCGGCGTAATTTCTTTATTTTTTCGGTCAAGTAATTCGGATATAATGCTATTTAAAGTTACACCGGCAATTAAGGCTATACTAAAAGTGCTGGAAAGAAATATGGATGAAGCTAAAGGAGCATACTTAGGCATTTTCATTAGAAATTTTTCTAATGACTCACCGGAAATAACATTCCCTGCTTTTCGAGAACCTTGAGAAGCTACTAAATCACCATTCCTAATCCAGCGCCGTATAGTTTCTGGATTTTTCTTTAACATTTCCGATACTTGCTTTACCGTGTAATTTGCCATTACTTAACTCCTTTAAATTTCAGGTCTGGTAATATAGTAGCATTTAAAATGATAAAATGTCAATATAAAGTAGCATTAAAATAGTAACAAAAAGTAGCATTAAAATTTATCTATATCTTATAAATAAAAAAAGAGCTTCTGTGCGAAGCATCGCACAGAAGCTTAAAATTTATATAATCCCATATCCCATTATCTGATAACTGCCGACAGGATACTCTTTCTGCACTACACTATCGCTGATATTACCTTCAACAGTATGAATGGTATTTTCGTCAGCGTATTCTACAATTCCGACATGCTCAGAAACACCGTCTCCCTGCCAGTCAAAAAATATTATAGTTCCCGGAGCAGGGGTGTAATTTCTGTCCATAAACTTATCGTTATCCATAAACCATTGGAGTCCGTCGGGACAGTAAGCGAACTTAGGCATTAGACCGGCATCTATATAACCGCACTGAGCACTGCACCAGGAAACATAGCAGGCGCACCATTCCACCCTGTAATTAAAGCCGTACCATGACCAGAATGCCTGCCCACCTATATTCCCGACTTGAGAAAGAGCGACCTGAACAATACTTTCACTTCCTAAGCCCGGCATTATACCGCCTAAAGGATAGTATCGCAGAACATGCGGCACATACTGGCTGTCACCGTAATTACTCCAGCCCATTAGTGCAGCCATATTGTTTGAAAACTCAATGGCATTTTCAGGAGTATAACCTCCGTCTTTGTCTAAGGCCCAATAAATATAGCCGGTACCGTAGTTATAAGCTTGCAGAGCAAGGCTGATGTTAGGAATATCAATGGGATTTTGTACCGACGCAAGATTCAGCACATAAGCTATATTCTGAATTCCCACATCAATAGAATACTCCGGATCGGTAATACTGTTTGGGCCATGCGGATATTGAGTATTGAAACCACATTCGGAGGCCTGCATTGGATCATTTCCACGCCCACCGGACTCCTGCATCATAACTGCTTTTATCAAATCAACATATTCTGGGATGCCGTGTTTTTGAGCGTAAATTTGAATTAGTGAAGTATAGGCATTGACTTCTTCACTGACAGGTGAACTTGAACCGCCGCTGGTCGAGAAAACAGCAAGAACGGCACCAAACAGTATTACAATGATGAGTATAAATATAGAGACCCATCCACCTGCTATAACTGCGCTTACGGCAGCTTTTAATGTTTTTGCCGCTGCTTTAGCTGCATGTGCAGCTCGTTTAGCAGCATTTTTTACGGTTTCTTCAGCCTTTTTAAACTGCTGCTTATGTATATACAAAGCTTTTCCGGCAGTAACGGTATTATTCTGAAAACTCTTTGCTGCGGAAGTATTTGCAGTAATGTTTCTCACCGGAGTAATCGGAGGTGCTGATGTTTTGGCATTAGTACGCTTTACCTGCTGAGGATGACTATCAAAAGGTTTGATTTCGGTCCCCGGAAAAGAAGCAGAACTATCTTTTGCAGATGAATACGACTCAGCTTTTTTTCGAATTGCATCTGCTTTACGAATTTTCCCTTTAGTCTTGGATTTGGCATATTCAAACTTAGCTTTTCGTATATTAGAGGAAGTTTCTTTGAAAGCTTCTTTTCCGTAATAATTCATATCATAGGAAAGCTTGTTAAAACTGCGCTCCGTAAAACCGGTTAATTCATCAGAAGCATATTCCTGAGCTGAAGTTTCCTTAGAATTGCTTTGTGTATCTGCAAGATTTTTAGTTTTAATATAAGCCTGTTTCATCCTAAGTCCGGGGTTAATATAGAGGTCTTTAGTTTTTATCCCGGACTTGTAATTGTCAGCAGATTTAATGTCATTCATTTTCATCAGACCTTGCAAATGCACCTTCGCCTGGGCGTGTGGTTATCAAATCATACAGTTTAGTATTTGAAGGGAACTTATTAACAAAAGGTACCAAAGAAGGCCCGTATTTCATAAGACCGGTACCTACTTCACTGTCTGAAATATAACTCATCTGCTCGTTTGAAATATCCAGAAGCTGCGCAAGAGTCTCCCTGTCACTTGGAGACTGGTTAAACATCATAACAATTTCGGAGTTTGAAAGAAGCGCACTTGCCTGAGGAGATTCTAACAGGAAAGTTACATTTTGCGTGATGGCACAGGGGCTGGCGTTGCGTTTGCGGAACTGACGCCATGCAGTATTAAAAAATTCAGCGCTGTATTTATTAGCGTATACCACATGATATTCATCAATGAATACATGAGTTTTTATTCCCTTACGCCAGTTTGCAGTAACACGGTTTACCATAGTTTCGGTGATGGTGACAAGTGCAGCAGATTTAAGGTTTTCACTGACATCGTGAATATCAAAAGAAATAAGCCTGTTCTTTGTATCCACATTTGTTTCGTGTGCAAAATAGTCCTGAGAGCCGGTGGTGAAAAGTTCAAGAGTAAGTACAAGGTCTTTTGCTTCTCTCTCAGGCTGCTCTTTGATTTTTTCTCTTAGAGCTCGTAAGGTAGGAAGCTTTCCGGTCAGCTGTTGCTCCTTATATACTGCGGCAACACAGCGGTCAATAATTGATTTATGATGGGCAGTCATACTGTGCTTATCGTCAAGCTCGTCTACAAGGGACATTATGAACTGGGCCTTCTCAACAATGGGGTTGTTACCGCCGTAGTCCTCGTCCATATCCATAGGATTTATCCTGTCTTTACAGCCTGCGGAAATGTGGATAACTTCGCCGCCCAGTGCTTCTATAAGTGCGGAGTATTCTCCCTCGGGATCGCATATCATAATGTGTTCGTCTGTTGAGAGAGCCAATACAATTATGAGGAGCTTCGCAAAGAATGACTTACCGGAACCGGGGACACCGAGAACAATCATTGCCTGGTTAAGAAGATTAGAGAGATTGCAGAGAATAAGGTTCTTAGAAACTGCATTTTCTCCGAAATAGATGCCTCCTGTCTCCTGAATTTCCTGCGCCTTAAACGGAGTGAGAATTGCGAGACTTTCGGTTGTCAGTGTTCGTTCGGCCTTTATTAGCTTAGGACCGTAGGGGAGAACTGTATTGAGCCCGTCAAGCTGCTGAAATTTAAGAACTGCAACCTGACTCATGCCTTTCTGAGAGCAAAGACTTTCGGTATTCGCTGGTCACGAGCTGCGAGGTCATTTAAAAATTCACGAGTCTCTATTCTCTGCTGTTCCATGTCATAAGGGATTATTGCGGAAAAGTTGTTGTTGGCATTCTGACGCCGCTGCCAGTTTGTTATATTGGTTTCTATGCCGAGAATCTTACTTTCAACTTTTCTCATAGCTTCGGTTATTGAAAGTGGCTGAACATCTATGGAGAGCATCATATTCGGATTAAACTCTAAAAGGTTGCTGATATATTCATCATCCATGAAAGCAGCAAGCTCTCTGAGGAAAAGCACTCTTACATATGTTTCTCCTACCTTGAGGTAATCGCTCTGAACCTCCATGCTGTCAGGGCATATATAATCACGAAAATCATGACCCAAGCGGGCAGCCTTTGAAACATCAAAATTAAAATGAGTTTCATGGCCGGGTCTGTAAAAATCGTGTAATATTTTTAGTCGCTCAACGGCATTCAATCCGGTACATTTCGAGCCGAGCGCTGCAAGTTTTATTGAAAGGTCGGATTCCATTCGTTTAAAGTAGCTTTTTGCTTCTTTAATGTCACGCTTATATGCTGAAACGGTAACATATTTCTCCTGAATAATTCCGCTGTCACCATCTGCTTTTTTCATAAGCACAGCGTTATATTCTTCTCTGTACTCGTCCAGTTTGTCGTGCTTTAAAGGAAGAAGAATATTTTCTTCAAAGGCTTTCCGGTCAAGTCTTCGATTATTGACTGAAATCTTATAACTTGCATTGCTGTCAAATGAATTAAGAAATTCACGATATTTCCTGTACATGGATTCCTTATCTTCCTCAGATGCCACACGGTAGTTTATATCGGTGAATTTAAAAGTCTTAGTATAGGCATCCCCGATAAGAAAAATCCCATCCTCCCATATACGGCGGATGGGTATTGTGTCCTGAACTCTTCGGGGAATTCTGAAGTTATCTCGAGTCCTCTTCTGTCTTTTTTCCATGTTGTTTCATAGCCTCCTTTTTGTTTTTAATTATGCTGTCCTCAACGGCTGCATAGTAATAATTTGTGGGAATGTATTTAAGATGCTTAGGTGTAAAAAAGTTAGAGCGTATCCATACTTTCAAAAGCTCCTCTGCCGGCATTTTGTTGTAGTTTACAAAACCCAGAACTACAAAAGGAAATGCACCTAATATACATAGCCAGCTTAATGTTTCCACACTGCATATGGGCCTGAGAAGAAAATACAGGACTATTGCAGCAACCATAGCAAGAACGGAATATACGCACTGGCGCATAGACAGTCCCATGAACATAGATTCCTTGTAGTCCTGAATTTCTCTGTTTATTTTAATCTGCATTGTACCCCTCCTTTATAGACCCATCATATCTCTTACTACCCGGTCACTCATTTTTACTGCACCCACCAGTATTAACATATTAAAGATTATTTCACCTACGTAGGTCCATACCTGAGTGACAGGAGCTGCTGTTGTATCTACTTCCGGCGGAGAAGAAGCATATGCGGAAAAAATTATGCAGGCAAGCACGATTACTGCACCTTCAAGACAGGCAGCACCATAACTTTTCAGAAAACTTTTTCCTATATTCTGGCTTGGTTCTCCGGCAAATGTTGCAAGCGGAATGGGGGCAATGGCCGAGTACATATAGATTTTGAAAAATCTTCCGTAAACACTCAGTATCATTACAAAGGATAAAACCCATATAAACAGGCTTCCTATAAGAGTGACTGCCCAAAGCGGAATGCTCTCAAAAAATCCGCTTTCCTCAACTGAACTAATTATCTCCGCCGGTAAAGTCATTCCCTGCGGCGTTGCAAACCCGGCTGACTGCATAATTGTCTGAATGACACCTTGTACAATTTCAAGCAGCGCCATCATCAATTCCAGACCGTAGCTTATAACACCTTTCGCAAGAGCAAAACGGATAAAAAGGCGCAGTGCATGTTCCGGACGCTTAACCTCTGTTAAACTGCCGCAGGTTTTCATTACACCTACAACGAAAAACAATACCAGCAGAGCGTAGCCAACAGCCTGAAGCGCCCCATGTAATGTAAGCACGATATTCCATATTTCTCCGCCTTTAAATGATGACGGAGATTGCGTAATCAAAAGCCAGATCTCATTTAATTTCTCGTTCCAGATATCTAAAGAGCGTTGTAAATTCTGGATTACCCAGTTGTCTGACATTTCTGCACCTCCTTAAAAGCAGGTCTGCCTGCGCAGACCTGCTAAGTATTTCACGGATAATCATCAGCCTACAATAAGGTCAAGGATTTCCTTGGCAAAGGTGATTACAACACCGCCGGCCAAAGTTAAAAATCCGTTGGAGCGCTGAGAAGGGTCATGGCTCTGAAGAGACAGACCGATCTGCACAATACCCCAGCCGAGGAGAATCATGCCTACGGCTCTGATAAGTCCGAAAATAAAAGTGGAGAGGTTGTTGACTACGGTAATGGGATCACCGTCAGCAAAGGCGGTTACACTGAGACCCATAATTATTACCAAGGACATGATAAATGTGCAGTACCAGCGGTAGCCTCTTCTGACATTCATCTGGATTTTCTTTTCTTTAAATCTTTTCATTGAGATTCCTCCAATTCAATAATCATTTGTTCTATTTCCTCACTGGATAAAAGTAAAATAGAAGGTTCGTCATTTATCTCAGGAGGAGTGTGGTTGTAGGGGAGGGCCTGACCGTCAGTTGTAAGCGCGATATTCGGGTGCTTCAGAATATCGTATTTCAGGTCTTTAATCGGCCTTTCGCCTCTGATAAAAAGAAGTGCATATCTGTTATCCAGCATACGCACTTCATCAGGGGTCATAAGCTCACGGCCTGAAATCTGATAGTTAGTAGAATAACTGCCGTTTCGGCCTTTGCTTTGACCATAGGTATTCAAATCTATTGTTTCTTTACCGAGTAGTTTGGAAACATACTCATGTGTACTCTGTTCATTACCTCCCAGATATAAAAATTCATCGCAGTTGCCTACGATGTTTTCCCATGTATCTTTGAACAAACCCTTTAACTGAGCCAGGTTCTGAATGATGATACTTACGGAAATTTCCCTGCTGCGCATTGTTGCAAGCAGCTTTTCAAAGTCATCGGGTAATGCCACGTTAGCAAACTCATCCATGACAAAATGCACATGAACAGGCAGTCTGCCTCCATGAACCATATCTGCCTGATAGTAAAGCTGCTGGAAAAGCTGAGTATACAATAGGCTTACAAGAAAGTTGAAACTGCTGTCATTGTCCGGTATAACCGCAAAGAGAGCAGTCTTTTTTTCGCCTATTTCCCACAAATTCAGGGTGTCATTGTTGGTAATTCTGGCAAGAGAACTGAGATTAAATTTTTCCAGGTGTGAAATAAGACTTATCTGTATAGATTTTAGAGTTTTTCCACTGCCTGAATGGTAAGACTTATAATATTTAACTGCTATATGTTCAGGCTTATCATGGGCCAGCTTGGAGAATAGTGCATCCAACGAAGATACATAACTCTCATCGTCCTCTTTAACATCTCCTGCCCGTATCATTTCCATTACCATAGAGAAATTCTGTTCGCTGGGCGGTGCTTCGTAGAACAGGTAGAATACCAATGCAAGAAGAAGCATTGAAGCGGCGCTGTCCCAAAACGGATCGGAGGATTGACTTCCCTTAGGAGTTGTACTTTTGAAGATGGAAGTAACAAGCTTTTGAACGTCGTTATCATTCCTAAGATAAACAAAAGGGTTATAATAATCGCTCTTATCCATGTTAATGAGATCAAGGACTTTAATGTCATATCCTTTTTCTTTTAAAAGATTACCCGTTGAGCTCAGTATTTCGCCTTTAGGGTCCAGAATAATATAGGATGTATTTGCCTGCATGATATTAGGCTTTGCGTAAAATCTGGTTTTACCGGCGCCGCTGCCGCCTACTACAAGTATGTTTAAATTTCGCCGGTGCTTTCTCCCGTCAAGTCCCAGCTTAACCTTCTGAGTAAGAATAATATTTTTATTCAGGTCTTTATCTACATAATCTCTTTGCAGTGTTGTCATGGAATTCCACGAGGCAGAACCATGCTCTACACCACGCCGATAATTTCTTTGCGAAGAAATAAAAACTCCGATTCCTATACCATAACAAAGAAGTAATACTGTGATTGTTTTTAAGCTGTCTGAACACCATTTAATTTCAAATGGATGCTCCATTAGGAAACCGAAATTCTGTAATATACCCTGCAGCCCATCTTTTGTGTAGGGAGCAATCTGCAATGCAATCCATACAACAGGAATAACACCGCTTAACAAAAGAGGAATAAGCTGCTTTGAAAACTTATCTTTCGCGATCTAACCTCCTTGCTTTGGTCGGGGCATCTAATATTTTAAGCATGAGTTCATTGATATCTTCGGTAGGGCGTCCGTCACTGATGAGCTCATTTCTGAATTCATTAAGTGTACCCACTAAAAGCCTGTGTTCAAAATCGGTTAGAGTAACGACACGGTTATCATTTCGCATTTATATTATCGCTCCCTTTCGGTATTTCTTTTTTTTTGAAACAGGCATGATATGCTCAATGACTTTTTCTGTATCACGGACAGTATCTTTAGTTTCTCTGTTTATCATCCTGGCCTGAATGTCTTTGAGCTTCTGACGTACTGAAGGCCGATTTTGGGGATCATCTGTAACGCTGGTGTTCCTGCAGGAAGGCTCGGACGGATTTTCTTTCCCCATCCGAGCATCGGAAGGGTTTACGGTATGAGAACCCTCGTGCGTATGTTCTTCCTCATCGTTCTGCATAATCTTTTCCACAAGCTTTTCACCCAAATCGCGGCTTCTTTCTTTATCCAGATCCTTTACGATAGATGTTTTAATTGAAGCCCTATCTACGGTAGCAAACTGAAAACGCTCATAGATTCTGTTTATCATTGAAGCATCTTCTGCTTTTACCATAAGGTCGGTTATGCCGTCACTGATATCTCTGTTTTTCAGTACGCAGTATAAGACACCGTATTCCTTGGCTGCTTTGCAGAATTGTGCCAAATCCTGATCTCTTACAGCAAAGACTTTGAGCTCTTTGCCAGCTTTCAGCATGTTGGAAAGTCTTGTTTTACCTTTTGTTTTCTTGCTGTCTTTAAATATAGCGTAGAGCATAACTGCAATTTCTTTTGCAGCTGCTCCGGATAATTTGCAGGCAACTTCAACGCTGTTCAGAGATATCCGAACGACCTGATCTGCTGCTTCCCCTGAATAACTCATTATCTTCATACTCCTTTCTTTCAATATTCTGTTCAGTTTCTATCAGTGAAAGATTTTCTTCCACATTTGCCGAACGCTTTTCAATATCTTTACATATGTTCACCTCCTTACGGAGCTCAGTCAGCTTATTGTTAATATCTAAAAGCTGTTCCCGATAGTAATGAATATTGTCGGTGTCGTCATCATGCTCCATGGTTTTGATTTCTTTTCTGAGATAATCCCTGTCATCTTTTAAATCAGCTATCTGATCCTCAAGAATTTCAAGATACTCTTTTAATTCGTTAATATCAGAGATATTGGTTCAGGCTAAAAATTTAGCCTGCTCATTAAATTTTTCCATTTTTATAATGTCACCTCGCAATATAAAAGACACCCGCTTGAGACAAGTCGGGTGTTCTTTTAAAATGTGTAATTTAAAACAGTAACTGATATACATGGCTTTAATTCCGTGAAGTTTTTGGGGCTTAAACTCAGGAGGAATAGAAACTCTGTTCAGTAAGCCTAAATCGGGGAAGGGAAGTACAGGGCTTTTAATCATGTAAATGCGGTCATAAATACGATCTAATGTGTACTCATCTCCGAGCTTATGAAATCTGAAAAAACCATTTGCATCAGGAGGCTTTAACGCCGGATATTTAAGCGGTTCACCTTTTGAATTCCAGATTTTAATTTCATAGCCCATTTCTTTCATAATTAGAAAAAAGCCTTCCTTGGTATCGGACGCTGAAACAGCCCTGTCGATATCGTCCCTGATTGTACTGCGAAGAGTAGTACGGGATTCTTTTTCAGCTGCCCACTCGCTGTAATTTATGCTTTTGTTTTTAGGCTTACCGATAACAGACAGACCGTACTCCTGACAGAGCCTGTCGGATTCAGCTCTCATCTTTCTGTAATCTTCATGAGAATTTATGAATCTCTTTCCGTCTTTGAATGAAACGGAATTAAGCACAAAATGATTATGATAATGACCGGTGTTGCAGTGTGTAGCAACGAGAACTTCAAACCTGTCTCCCCATAGGCGCTCTGCAAGTTGTACACCGATTTCATGCGCTGTTTGAGCGGTAATCTCATCAGCTTTAAATGACTGGTATCCGTGATAGCAAAGGCGGCTGTCCGTCTTTTTATACATCATTTTAGTTTTTAAAAACTGCCTGGCTGCAAATTCCTCTGTGCAGTTAATACCGGTAACAAGTGATCTGCGCTCGGTTTTTACATCATTCGCAGCATATTCCATTACACCGTTTATCTGGTGCAGCGATGCAAGCTCATTGAGTCCTTCGGTTACTGTTTTCTCAGGATTTCGTATATAATTGATAACATGGCTCAGCTTGGTTTTTACAGGCCAGATAGATGTTACAGCCATTAGTGATTACCCGGAACAAAGCTGTCCCAGAGCAATTGCTCTGCCTTGAAGTTTTCATTAAGGGCGTTTTGAATTCTTTCTTCATTGAGCCCTTTGCTCTTTGCCGTCTTTAAAAGCTGCTCCAGGGTACTGCCAGTTCGCTTAACGATAGATATGATTTCCATATATTCAGTCGGTGAAGTATGTGTAAATGCGGCGGTATTTATGGCTTTGATAATAAAGTCTGATTTAGACATCCCAGCCATAGAAGCTTTTAAAGCTATGGTTTCAGCTTCTGATTTTGTAAACCAGAAGCTTACTTTAACATTCCGTTTTCTTATATAACATTCACCGTCCTTTCGTCTGCTTTAGGGGTCTTAGGGGATGAAATCCCCTGAAATGCTGTGGATGGGAGGCCAGACACGTTGCTTGCTACAACCCGTCCGCAAACGACCGCTCCCCAGACTGCCATTCCAAGGCAGTCAACGCTCGTGCTCCTTAACCTGCGGAGGATTGTAAGGCATGGCTTCTATTCGTTCGTTTGAACGGAAAAAATGCTCGGGAAATTTGAATTTCTCGGCATACCTTTTTAACTGATCTTCGGAAAGAGAAGCAAAGTTTTCCCCACTGCAATCGCATATGAAAAATGTTCCGGCAATGATATCCACCATTTCCTTGTTCTTAACGTTCTCAATGTAGATAGCTCTGTTAAGCGGGAGGCCGGTAATTTTTCCTTCCTCGTTGCAGACAATGGCGATATCCTCAGAATATGGGTATATAGCCTCTATGTAACCGCCTACTGTTTTCTGCATTCCTTCAAGGCTGCAATCAATTTCGGCAATTCGGGAGAGCTTACCGGGTTCAACCAAGACAACCTTCATATTAAGCTCACGCATTGGTTTGGCAAGTGCCGGATCAAATTTAACCTTCTTAAATCCAAAGTTATCGCAATAGTAAAAGCCGGGGCTTATATCCTCGGCTTCTTTTATTTCCACTATGTCTGATACGGAAAGTGATCTTCCTCTGTAATCGTCCGGATGGTTCATGTTGAACATCCGGTATACATCTTCAAGGTTTTTACAGTCAACCTCAGCAGAGTATACTGTGTCATAAATCTCGGAATTGATTTCGGGACTGCCCTGAATGGAATCAAGCTCGGAATAGCCTTCAAAAGCTACTCCGGCTTCATCTCTGTCTATATTAACCTGAAAGATTGATATGTTAATAAAAATTCCTCCTTTTAATTATATATTGGAAAGCTCATGAGACAGCTTAACGCTCGTAATCTTTTAAAGCCTGATGCTCGTTCTCACTATCATCGCCTTTTCCGTCATCAATAAGTTCGTTATCGTGCTTATCCATATCTAAAAGAATGTTTAGCTCTGCAAGCCTTTCGTTCTTACTTTTTAATTCCTCCTCTTTTGCGAAAGGCTTTTTGACTTCTTCCTTGGCTTCTTCAAGCTGCTCCTTTGCTGTTTCAAGCTGCTTTTCACACATGGCCTGCTTTTCGGGCAGGCTTTCAAGAACATTATCCAGCCGTTGAATATTACCGAAAATATCACTGCCTAATGTTGCAGTATGACGGAGCTGGCCTACAAGAGAGAGCTTGTATTCTCTTGCAAAACTGTCAAAGTATAGCTCCATGTCAAAGCCCCGGTACTGTCCTATGCGGACGGCATCGGGGCTTGTCATTTTCTTACACAAATCAAGTAACGCAATACCTGCATCTTTTTTCTCACTGTAAGTCATACCTCGGATTATCAAGGGAGAAAATCCGTCTTTATTCGGAATAGTATTTTCGGCGCAAAGTTTTCCGTCGGCAGAGTATCCTTCTATGCGCTGCTGAAGGGATGTAATCTGCTGAGGAAAATCTTTAAGTATTTTATCCTCAAGGGCATACTGCTGGCTCAGGTGGCTGGCTTTGAGGAGCTTGAGCTTCTGCACATCAATGTCCAAATCCATCTTCTCTTTTATGAGCGGGTTACCGGTGCAGAGGGCCTTAATCTCCGCATATGAAAGAGCTGTTTCATCAATATCTTCCGCTGACCGAACAGGAGATTTACTGGTCATAATCTGCCCTATGAATTTCTGCTTGCTTTCCACAAGCTGGTAAAGGTAACTGTCAAAGGTGTTTTCAGTAACATAAGTGTAAATCTCCACCTCGGGGTTCTCGTTGCCCTGCCGTATTATTCTTCCTTCACGCTGCTGCAGATCTGAAGGACGCCAGGGGCAATCCAGATGATGCAGAGCAATAAGTCGCTGCTGCACATTTGTACCGGCACCATTTTCTGCGTTGAGCCTAAAAGCACTCGAATTTGTCCTGAACTTACTTTCCCAAAAAGCTCCTTTTTCTGTACCTCAGTATTTGCGCTGTGAATATAAGCTATCTCGTTTTTGGGGATTCCTTTTTCTGTAAGCTTGTCACGCAGAGCATCATATACATTGAACTTACCGTCATTGTGCGGTGTGGAAAGGTCGCAGAATACCATTTGAGTAGAACGGTTTTCGGCTGTACGCAGCCAGATTTCATATACATTATCTGCACATGCGCTGACCTTTCCGGAGGCGCTTTCGGGCAGCATATCATTCATAAGACGCTGGTCCAGAGCCAGCTTGCGGCCGTCGTTTGTAATCAGCAGCATATTATCGACTGTGCTGTCTACCATTTTATTTCGTACACGGTCGGCTCTGTCTGCAAGCCCCTTAACCATTTCCACCTGTTGCTCGGAGGGCTTCAACACTACATTATGGTAGTGAACTTCCGGAACGGGGAGCTGCAGCATATCTGCTGTTTGTACATCTGCAACTTCTTTAAACATGGTCATCAGCTCAGGTAAATTATAAAATCTTGCAAATCTGGTTTTGGCTCTGTATCCGGTGCCTTCGGGAACGAGTTTGTCAAGATGATTTTTGCAAGTTTTCTAAATTCAAATATTTATCCGCTGAAAAATCTCCTAACATCTCGTGTCTGCATATCTCTTGAAACACCGTATTCAAAGGCTTCTTCGCACTTTCCGATTGTTTCACATTTACAATAAAAGTTGTTTTGCCTATTCGTGTTGTATAGGATAAAGCGTTCTCTTTCATATAATCCGTTTCTCCTTTTCATAAATTGATTGTGGGGCATTTCGTTTGGAACACCCCACAAATACTGCCTGTTTCATCAGAACATATCAAGAAGTCATTAAGTTGCGAGTATAATGGAAACGGTTATCTTTCCATACCACGCTTGTTTCTTCGTGCCTTGATACGCTCCTGCCTTTCTTTTTCCCTTGCTTCTTTTTCGGCTCGTTCCTGTGCTTCCTTAAAAGAAAAAAGTTGCCTGACTTTTTCTGTAAAAAGTCTGGCAACCTCTGGGAAATGCTCCAACGCTTCAAGAAAAGGTCTGCACTTTTCTTTCAGTTCGTTGTATTTAGTTTTCATTCTTTCCAATGCGTTTGCACTGTCAAAATATTTCTGTCGGTAATAATTCGCACTCTGCTCAAATTTCCTGATTTCTGCACGACTGGTAATACCCTCTTTGGCAAGGGCAGTCAGTTGGGAATAATCTTTTTTGGAGATTGCCATTTTACCTGTGATTGTTTTCTGTCCCATATTGTCAATCTCGTTTAAGGTTTTTGAAATATGACGGGCAGGCTCATACTTAACCTGTTCCTTTTGAATACGCTTCTGCAACTTCTCCAATCTCTCTTTGTCCTGTTTGATTTGATATTGCAGGGAAGTTAAATGCTCTGCTGTACTTCCGTATTCACCACGCTGAAAGCCTTTGAACCCTTGTTCCGTCATATAGTTAAACAGTTCATCTTGCAGTATGCTGTACGAAGCTCGAAACATCGGCTTGCCGTTCTTTCTTAATAACGGATTTCCTTTTTCATCGGTCATCGGAATATCCGATTTCCATTTCTTTGAATGGCTTATCTGATTAACCACTTCCTTAACTGTTCCTCTCAGTACAGGGTCTTTACAACGCTTGCTCCACAGGATTTCTTTCTCCACCACAGGCAGAACCATAGCGTGAAGATGATAATGGTAAACCTCTTTTCCCAGTTCCTCGCTTGCTGCTATATTGATTTCATCAGCGTGCATTACTGCCGATATAACATTGTCAGCACCAAATTTTTCTTCAATGAAATGGTAGGCTTCTTCATAAAACTGCTTTGCGTATTCATATCCACCGTTACGCTCGAAGTACATCGTGTTCACATCAATCACAATCTCATTAAACAGTGTTGCGTCTTTCCTCAACCCACGAAGCGACACCTGACCGTCTGTTTCCATCTGCTTTAACTGTTCCATATATGTCGGGGCAGTCGGCTTTTTGAAATGTACATTAAGGGGTATCCGTTCCTCAATCACATTCATATTTTCATAGGTTTCATTCTTGCGTTCGTTGTGCCTTTCCGCCTTGCTCACATCAGAAGCGGTGTACTGTTTTACCCTTGCACAACTCATATCCGCCTTGTTGTTTTTTTCCATTCTGCTCTCCTTTCTCGGCAGGGCGAAGCCATTACACAACATTCTCTGAATGTGTGTAACCCACTATGACACTTTCAGACTTCGTCTGCAAAGATGTCGTGGGCAAGGGTGTTCCCCCTTGACCTCCTTTGATACCTCAATCGCAAAAACAGACTGTCCACTCATCAGACAGCCTGCTTTTATTCTCTCGGTATATCGCCCATCGGCAAAGACCAATACCACAGAAAGCCTTTCTTGTGTGACACAACTCCTGCTTTCTTCTTTGCCTTTTTGATAGTCGATTTCTTGAAGCCTGCTTCTTCAAGTTTTGCTTCGCAATCATTGGCAAGCATTTCTCCGTCTTTGAGCATTTCCAAGATGAAATCCTTTGCCTTGAGTTCCTTTTCACTCGGTCTGCCCATTTTAGGTGCAAGAGAAGAAAACGCTTCTTCTGCCGTCATTTCCAATTCCGAAACAAAGTTCACTCCGCTTTCAGTTACCTCAAAAAGAATTGCCGAACCTGTCGGGGCAAGATTTGATTTTACCTGCACCAAATATCTTTCGGCAGGTGCTTCCTTGTTTGCTGTCCTTGTGATTGCAAGAATGCTTCTTGCAGCTCCTGCAATATCAATCGAACCATTGGTACGGTAAAGAGGGTTCGTATCTCTCATCTTATTCATATGAGCGATAATCACGATTGCACAGCCTGTATCTTTGGCAACCGCTATCAGATGATTAAACTCTGCCCGTGTTTCGTTGGCATTGTTCATCGAACAGCTTTCTCCTATATAGGAACTCATCGGGTCAAGAATTAAAAGTTTTGCATTGTACTTTTCAATCGCTTCACGAATACGATTGTCCCCAAAGGACAAAGACTTCATATCCTCCTTGATAAAGATAAGGTTATCTCCGTTACCGCCTGCCGAATTAAATCGGGGGACTACCGTATCGTCTGCATCATCTTCTGTTGTCTGATAAATGATTGTTATCGGCTCTCGTTCTTCTTCATCAGAAAAGGGGAGAGGTTCTCCCTTTGAAAGCACGGCGGCGAGCGAAAGCATGAACTTACTTTTTCCATCACCCGGATCGCCTTGCAGTAAAGTTACCTTGCCGAAAGGAATATACGGATACCACAGCCATTTTACTTCTTTTGGCTCAATATCGCTTGCCTTGATAATTTCAAGAGGTACATTTATATTCATTTCATTTTCAATCATTTTCATTTTTCTTCGTTCTCCTTTTTGATAAATATTTCGGGCAAAGTACCACGATACAGCGAAAACTCTGCCTGCAGATATGACTGCACTTTCTGCAAAGTCCATTGTAGGCAATGCGATTTCTTTCGTTCAGAAACAATGCCCACTCTTGTTTCCGCTTCTTGCTCATTCTCGGCATAACAATCAATCCACCTTTCCGTTTGAAAATAAAAAACCACAGGAAATGTACTGAAAGCCTTGTTTGTGTCATTTTTCGGGGCGAAAATGGGGCAAATATCCCATTCTAAGCCTTTCAAAAAATCATACAAGGTATTTGTACTAACCTGTGGTTATGTATTGAATTGTAGATTTTGAGTAACAAAAAACACCGTATTGCTACGATGTTTTTGATGTGTATTTTGTTATGTTTTATGTGTGAAATATAATTATCTGCTAATATTTGTCACTATCCTTTGAACCTAACTTGCAAATTAAAATTGATGAAATATCGACAGTTTTCTTTGTATATTTGCATTGCGTTATGTCTTGAAGAAGATGGTGTTTCCAATCCAAGTTTTTCCACCAAGAAATCCTTGAACTCATCTGCCAGTGTTGTATGATATGCAAGAACATCTCCGTCGCTTTTTGCAACAATATATCCACCTGTAACATTACTTCTTCCGTCCCAAGTTTTTGACAATCGCATACCGGTAAACATATCATACAAGAGTTTTCCTACCTTTGCCCTGTAAATACTTTCGATATCTGAAAATTCATACTTTGCAGGATTATTAGCAACAAGATAATCAATCGCTTCTGAAAAAGAGGAATGTGCTGATTCACCATTATTTTCCCAATAATAGTACTTCAATATAGTGGCAATTATTTTCGGCATTTCTACACCACCCGAAAGAACAACGTTTCGAGTAGCATTTTCAACTAACTGTTTATCAAATTCAATTTCTATGCCATTACGTTTTAATTCTTTCATTCGTTCTCCAACGGCAATATTGTTTTTTACAGTTCCGTCCTTTTTTCGCTTCTGAGTGAATAAGTTATTTACTGTATTCATTATTCCATCACTCATATTTAATAACTTAAAACGGAAATTAGTATTATCTTTACTTGCATTAAAAAGCGTTGCTTTATGTGCGAATTCAGATTTACACGAAAATCCAACATTTGAAATAATAGAAGTTCGATAATCTGATACCTGTAAAATAATATCCTCTGTACCTCCAAAAAAATTACCATTTGCAGATGGAGGAGATTTTAATTTGTTAATATGAATGCCATTTAAAAATGTTTCAATTTGAGCAGAAGATATATTCCCGGTAGGAGTGGTCACAAATAAATGCCATAATTCATTTTTTATGTTTTCTATATCTGTAAGAGGGACATCTGGTCCTACATTTGAACCATTTAAGTCAATCGTAACAGGATTTCCAGTGTTATATTCATATAAAAATCCTGGTGTTTCTTCTCTAAGTATTTTCAATATATTCAAATATACCGTCGCCAAACGATTCATATCTTTATCAGCTGCATATACTTTTCCGTCGTGTAACAACTTAAGAAAAATATAAATTTCTGACCATTCGCCTTTATTTCCGCTCAATGTCATTCTGACAACACCTCCTTAATTCTTTTTGCTATTGCTTCAATTACATTAACCGTTACACTATTTCCAAATTGTTTGTATAAATGAACATCCGCAAGAGGAAGTACATAGTTTTCAGGAAAACCTTGCAATCGTGCCCATTCACGAGGAGTCATTTTACGAATTCCCTCTTTGTTAATGTCTCCCTTGATATGTGTTGTTGGTATTAAATTGGTTTGACGTTTATCTATCAATAGATTTCGTTCTCTGCCCATACCACCACAAACAATCGCTCCTGCAATACCATCCCATTCACGAATTTCATATCCAAAACCGTTTCCTTTCGCTTCGTGTCGTGCCTTGTGTCTTCTAAGTGTTTCCACATAAACATCACTCAAATAATATTTTGCTGGCACTGGTTCTTTTTCAATAATATCTCTAATTTTCTTTGTGCTATCTGTTGTCTTTGGAAATATAAACTCACGAGGAGCAATATCATTTCTAAATGCAACGATATATATTCGCTCTCGATTTTGTGGAACGCCAAAATCTTTACTATTCAATACCTTATGAAATACTTTATAACCAAGTTCTTCAAAAGTTTTACAAATTATTTTGAAAGTTCGTCCACGATCGTGAATTACAAGTCCTTTAACATTCTCACAAAAAATAACTTTAGGTTTGTGGTATTCACAAATGCGTGCAACATCTTGAAATAAAGTTCCTCTACATAAACCTTTATAATTATCTTCAAATCCCATTCGTTGTCCTGCAAGACTGAAAGCCTGACAAGGAAACCCTGCAAGACAAATATCAAATTCCGGAATATCTTTTTCATCAATTTTTGTAATATCACCAGAAATTTCAAATTCATCTTGAAAATTTGCTTTGTATGTTTTTTGAGCAAATTTATCCCATTCACTCACAAAAACAGTGCTCATCCTTTCACCAAAAGCCTTCTCGAAGCCAATTCGAATACCTCCAATTCCGGCAAATAAATCAATAGATTTGAACGTTTTATTCATCTTTCTTTCCAAACCCTTTCTATTTTATCAGCACAAGTTTTTAAGTCTTTTTTTATATCCTTACCCCAAAATCTCAGTACAATCCAGCCATCATTCTCAAGACTTTTAGTCACTTCAATATCCCGTTGCATATTTTTTTCTATTTTAGGTATCCAAAATTCTTGATGAGTCTTAAAGTCTTTTTTTCTATTCTCCCAATCATATCCATGCCAAAATTCACTATCACAAAAAACTGCAACTTTTTTTCCAATGAAAGCTATGTCTGGTTTACCGATAATACCTTTAACATTTTTTCTATACCTTAAACCTCTGTGCCACAACTCATTTCTTAAAAGAACTTCAATTTTGGTATCTTTAGATTTTATACGACTCATATTGTACGAAATTTGTTCTTTAGTTTTACTCATTGTCGACTTCCTCTTTTTCCTTAAGAAAATCACATATATCTCCGATATTGCAATCTAAAACTTCACAAATTTTCATTAAAACTTCTAAACTGACAATTTCATCTTTACTCAATTTTGCGACAGAATTACTGCTTATATGAGCCAACTCACGGAGTTGATATTTTTTCATTTTTTTGTCAATCAATAGTTTCCACAGTTTATCATAACTGACTTGCATATTTCTTCTCCGTTCTAAATTTTGATTTTTATTTTACCACATTCAACTTTTTTATTCAATACAGAAAGTTTGTGTTCTCCAATTTTTTGTATTTACAGCCCGTAAGGAAATGTTAACTTCTTCGACTATACTCACGACTTAATAACTTCTTGAATACTTCCCGAAAAAGAAAAACTGCCATCAATTAAGACAGCAGTTCCTTTTCGGCTGGTATGCTATTAGGAATACACAATGTCACTTAATACAATTTCATCAACACAGGCTCGAATATTATTCATCATTCCTACCCATTTCATCATATCCGTTGCTTTTAATTGTTCGGTTACTCCTTGCCTTTTTGCCATTTCCTTTGTAAGATACTCTGCCATATTCCACGCCGAAAGGTGTTCATTCAGCTTTCCACTGACAAGCAGATTGAAATACAATACTTTCTTGTGTTCTCTTAAATATTTCGCTCTCAATCGCCCATATTTTGAGAGAGTGGGCGGTTCTTCTATCGTCAAGCAGGGATAATAATACTCTCCAATGAGTTCGTACTGGATACCGGTTCTTTCGTCTGTAATAAATCTTTGCATTCTGATTTCTCCTTTTGCTTCTTGTGGTAAAATTCCAAAGATTTCTCGTTGTGGTTTTGCTTTTGACATTCTTCGGAACAGAATTTCTGCTGACTGTGTGTAGGCCAGTAAAGACTGCCACACACCTCGCATTTACGCTGACGGTAATAGTGATCGCCTTTTTCTGCTTCTCTGTCTGCTTTCGCTTTATCCTGTCTTGCCTGTTTGCAGCACTCCTTTGTGCAGAAAATCTGTCGGTTACTTGTAGGGGTAAACTCTTTCCCACAATGAGGACATACCTTTGTTTTGACGATTTCTCCGCCATTTTCAGCGATTTTCTTCGCCTTTCGCTTCTCTCGGTAGGCTTTTTCACGCTTACGCTGTTTTGCCAATCGTTCCATTTCTTTCTGTTCTTCCTGTGCCTTTATCTCAGCAAGTTCTTCTTCCGTATAGGCAATATCGACCTGCCCGACATAGTTAAAATAAATATCAACCTTTTGTGTTCGTGCTTTTCCAACTCCCTCTGCTTCATAGACAACAATCTTGTCAATGAGTTCGTGGAACATCAAATCAGAGATTTCTGACGGTTCTTTACACTTGCGTATCAGAGAAATGAAATGCTTAATATCCACCGTATTCACTTTTTCATCGGCAAGTGCCTTTTTCATTTCCTCAATCTTCGTTTCCAGTTCAGCCTGCTCATCATCATACTGCTTCATCAGTTGTTTATACTGTCTTTCGGGCAGTAATCCCGAAACAAGATTTTCATACAAACCACGAATAAGTTTAGATAATTCATTGTATCGCTTCTGAAAACGGTGCAATTCCGATTTATTTTGTTTTGGCTTTTCTGTCTGCTTCTCATTCCATAATGCTTGAAGTTCCTTTGCAAAGGCTTCTTTGTCATTCAGAACAAATTTCGATAATCGTTTTACAGCCGATAATATCAAAGCTTCAACATTATCAGCACTAATCGAATGGGCAGTGCAGGAGTTTACTCTGCTTGCATATCCACCGCAACGGTAAGAATACTGCACAGAACGGTCTTTTTTACTGTAATGCGTCTGCAAGGTCAATCTTCTTCCACAATCCGCACAATAAAGATAACCGCTTAATCGGTTGCTATGCGTACCTTTTGTCACTGTTCTATTTGCTCGTTTCTTTCGCTTCTGAACGCTGTCCCAAAGTTCCTGCGATATAATAGGCTCGTGAGTGTTATAAAACACATACTGCTCATCTTCATCAGTAGTCTTTCTCTTGTGTAGTTTGAAATTGGTGCTGACAGACTTACGCAAAACGGTATGACCGAGATATTCCTGTCTGCTCAAAATCGTTCTTATGGTTGACATTCCCCAAGTATATGGGTCTGAAAACTTCGTGCCATTATACTGCTCGGGATGATATTCCTTTGCGTGTGCCGCCGGAATTAAGATCTTTTCTTCGGTAAGCAATTCAGCGATTGCTCTCGGACTTTTGCCCTCATTGGCAAGCATGAATATACGCTTTACCACCTCAGAAGCCACAGGGTCAACCACAAGCGTCTGTTTGTCGTTTGGCAGTCTGTTATACCCATAGGGGATAGAGCCGCTGCAACGCTTTCCGTCTTTCATACGGGCATCAAACACAGTCTTGATTTTGTTGCTTGTGTCCTTGGCGTAAAACTCGTTCATGATGTTCAAAAACGGAGCAAAATCATTGTCCGAAGCATTATTGCTGTCAATGTTGTTGTTGATTGCAAGAAAACGGACATCTTTCTGCGGAAACAGAATTTCCGTATAAAATCCGACTTGCAGATAATTACGCCCTAAACGGCTCATATCCTTAACAATCAAGGTTGCGACATTTCCGGCTTCAACTTCTTTTATCAGAGCTTGAAAGCCGGGACGATTGAAATTCACACCCGAAAAACCGTCGTCAGTAAAATGGCGAATATTTTCAAAACCATTCCTACAGGCATAATCTTCGAGATATTTCTTTTGATTGGTAATGGAGTTCGACTCGCCGGTAAGGTCATCGTCTCTTGACAAACGCTCATAAAGTGCTGTAATTTTTGAAGTCCTTGACATTCTCTAAACCTCCTTTCCTATGTAACATGGTTTAGCATTATAGGGATTACTCCCCTCACTAATAGGAGAAAAACAGGGTGTAAAGCGGAACTGTTTTTCAAAAAAAGATAAATTTTTTCGCAACTTCCCAAACCGCCTTTGACAACCTCTTTTTCAATTTAGAAACGCAATATTTATCGTCCTATTAAAGTATAGCCCTCGGGGGTAAGCTCAACAGCCGTTACGGTTTCACCAAAGGTCGATGCCCAAGCGTCAAAGTGCTGCAAGCCGTTCATTTGCAGTGTGTTGTACTGCAAATATCTCTGGATAGTATAGAGTTCCACCATCGAATTGGAAATCGGCGTACCCGTTGCAAAGACCGTTCCACGGCCTCCGGTTAACTCGTCCAAATACCTACATTTCATAAAGAGGTCACTGGACTTTTGAGCTTCGGTCTGTGCAATACCACCCACATTTCTCATTTTTGTATAGAGAAAAAATAGTGATAGGTAATCCTTTGAGGTAATCTCTGGATTTTCCCCCACTTCACGCTGGGCGTGCACCTTTCAGCGCACCCGGCCTACCATCAAACTGATTTACTTTCTTCCTTCAGATTTCAATACCACTGCACCCTCACAGGTACAGCGTACTCACAAATTTCACGGTTTGAGTTTTTCTCGGTATTTCATAATTTTGCGTACCGCCTTTGCGTCCAGCTCAGGCGGTATTGGGCTGTTATGAACCATGCGGTGGCACGATTCGCACAGCCATGCCAGATTGGGAACTTTATTGATTCTTTCGATTGGAAGCTGGTTGTCGATGTGGTGACAGTGTTTTGGAACTGTTATGGAAAATGGTTTCCCGCAGCATTTGCACTTTCCCTTATCCCGGTTATAGGCGTATTCACGGTTCATGAAGTATTCAAAGTTTGCCTTCCAGCCCTTTCCGTCTGCATAGCAGGCAAGAGCAATATCTTCCGGGGTATTGATGGATGGTCGGTCACAGGGCAGCGGTTTGTGTTTGTTCCGATAGTTCACATACCGCCTGCGACCTTCCGCTGTGTAAGGGGTCATCTTCTGGTCAAACGGCTTGCTCTCATACCGGCTATGCGTAATAAACGCAAAGGTGATTCCAAACCATTTTCCCTCGATGAGAATTGCAAAGGTTTTGCTCTCATATCCTTCGTGCCTGTGCGGAAGATTGCAGAGTGTTTTCAGCGGAACCTGCATCTGGTTATACTGCTTCGGGAACAGCTTTTTCCAAACGGCCAGTGCCGCATTGTTTACCCTGCGGTCGATTGCATGATAGGCGTGTGAACAGATGGACGGCTGGTAATACTGCGCCAGCCCCAGAATGATGGAATTCACATACTGTATCTGGGCGGCCTGTGTATTTGGTTTGGAGTACAGCTCAATACGGTGTACCTGTTCCAGCAGACTGCCAATTTTCTTGGACAGCCGTTCCATATCCGGCAATGGTTTTCCAACCAGATGTTCCGTCCACGTTGCAGGGTCAGGCGTTTTGCGCTTTCGCTCCGCCTTGACGATGTAACCGAGAAAATGTATCCCTCCCTTCCGTAAATCGGTTACATAGGTTTTTTCCTGCGACAGTTCCAGTTTCATTTTTTGCCTAAAGTATTTTGTCAGCTCACGCTTCATACGGAACGCTTCCTTTTCCGTAGAAGTCAGCACCACCCAGTCATCGGCATAACGGAAGTTATACTTTGGAGTGGTTCCTGCCCATTTCAGCCTTCGGGTATCATTGCATTTGTGTTTGCATTTACGATGCGGCTCCATGTAGGTTCGCCCCACATACCAGTCAAAATCATTCAGATATATATTCGACAGCAGAGGGGAGAGGATTCCTCCCTGCGGTGTGCCGGTTTCCGTTTTGTGGTACAAATCCCGTTCGATATACCCGGCTTTCAGCATCTGGCTGATGATTTTCAGCACCCGTTTGTCATGGATGCCCATTCGCCATACTTTTTGAAGCAGTATCCGGTGGCTGATGTTGTCAAAACACCCTTGAATATCACCTTCCACTGCCCATACAGCCTGGTCGGGGGATTTACACCCGGCGTTGATTACATTGACAATATCCCGGATTGCGTGCTTTTGTGCCCGGTAGGGGCGGAAGCCATAGCTGTGCGGATAAAATCTCGCTTCGCATATTGGCTCTATGATTAGCCGCACACATTCCTGTATGATTCTGTCCAGTACCGTAGGGATTCCCAGCGGCCGCATTTTGCCGTTGCTTTTTGGAATATATTCACGGCGGGCTGGTTTGGGCTGGTATTTACGAAAACACGTTTGAATCAATAAAATCAGTTCATCTTTTGGCATTTGCAGATATTTGTCCATTTTCATCTTGTCCACTCCAGCGGTTTTACTGCCCTTGTTGGACTTGATGTTATGGATGGCGGTCACAATGGTGACTTCGTGCGCCATTGCTTCCACCAGTCCAGTAAACGAAACGCCTTGCCCGGATTTCTCGTAGAGCATATCCTGAATGGCTTTCAGTTCCGTTTCCGTTGAAAATCTGACGTTCAAATGCACAAGGCTTTCACCTCGCAGTTCGTCACCCATCTTTCAGGGAGTTATTGGACTTTCGTTTTGTGAAATTTGTGAATCAGTTTGACTCGTACCCTTCGCCGTGGGACATTTCAGCCCCGTGTAGCTGGCGTTACCCAGCCGCAGACTACTATGGTACGGCTGACTTCCTGTATTCTTCGCTGTGCTGTAACACTCCAAATACAGGCTCTCAAACGTTCCTGAGTCTCTATCCTTACGGTCATTGCTGACCATTGAAACCCTTAGGCCGCTACCTTACACCGGGAAAATCTAACCATGCTTTGAACCACAGTTTCTGCATGATTCCGTGTGGACATTTCATTCCACAGGGCATGTGCGGAAAAACCAACCGCACACGCTTTTTCCAATTTTCACCCTTTCGGATGCCGTCAACTCTTACGATGCTGCATAGCTTTCACTAACGGATAGCCATAGGTTTCGGAAGCCCGCACCATTATTCTCCATGCCCCCTTGCAGGGGTTTAGGTTTTCAGGTTACGGCTTCACCACGCTTTGTACCCTGTACATTTACAGATGTGCAGCGCACAGTGGAGTATTAGCTCTCGTACTGCCTGCGGTTTGACAGACCGCTATGGGATTGCTCCTTTCCGGCATTGGTTCTGTACGGCAGGGGAATTTCACCCCTGATTTCGAGATTCAAGTTCTCTGTGATATTTTCTTATTGCTAAGTGCAATCACATGGCGCTGTTCGTCCTTGCTGTCAACAAGGGCTTATGCGCAACGTTTCGCACGATTCTTAAACATATGAGCTTCGTCTACAAACAGTCGGTCAACACCGAGTTCTTCAAATGT
>RCNI01000689.1_pt1 | contig 25600 bp, 13 predicted proteins | sample 2041151 | NCBI WGS metagenome assembly RCNI01 (sample SAMN09708214, study PRJNA481090) | feces metagenome | isolation source: feces | place: Antarctica: Albino Rookery | reverse complement strand
TGCAAAGCAGTCGAAATCTCGGCATACGACCAAACGCCGCACGAACCCGCAGTAGCGTCCTTCGACTTGCAATCAACTACAAAATAGAACTGAGTATCCTTGTTCTTGCCTGCCGAGTCACCCAGACCTGCCGAAACGAGCAGTTTGGGAGCGTTGCCCTCGGTGAAACCCTCCATGCGCTCAATACCTTCGGCGGGCGTGGGCTGGGGTTCGGGAGTCGGTTTCTCACCTTCGCCAATACCCAGATACTTCTTGATGGCGGCCTTCAACAACTCGTCGGTCGTGATCATAGAAGCCTCTTCGAAACCTACGATCGCGGGAGCCATGCCCTTCTTCAAGAAACCGAGCGTCGGACACATATCTACACCCATATATTTTTTGATGGCCTCACCCTCGGCACCTTTCGAGAAATCGAAACGGAAGAAGTTGATCTGGCCTTTGAACTCCATGGCTACACGGTCAAAGATGGGAACGAGTTCCTCAGCGCAACCGGGAACGAAGAAATCAACAACTGCGGGAATCTCACCCAGAAAGTTTTCCTTCTTGGTGTCGTTCTTGTAGTCGTAGATCCACTGCGCGAACTGTTCGGGAGTCAGTTCCTTAACCTTACCGTCAGCGGCGGGGCCTTCGGGCTGGGGCTGAGGTTCGGGCTCGCCCTTGGCAACCTGAGTCAATTCAAATTCAACGCTCTTTGCACCTTTGTAAGATACCGTGATGGTGGCCTTACGCGCAACAGTCTCGCTGTTGGCCTTAACCGAGAACGAAACCTCGCCATCGAACGACGTGCGCGACTCTTTAACGCTTACATTTTCTACCCAAGAAACACCGGTTGTCGCCTCCACCTTTGCATCGGTTGCATTGGCTACGGTGAAACCGAACGAATACTCACCGCCTTCTGCGGCAACTTCCTTCGACGACGACTTCAGCGTAACGGCGGGAACATCGGTGTCGGGTGTGGGAGTAGGCGGAACGACTTCGTTGTCATCGCTACAACTTACTGCCGTGAAGGCAAATGCACATACAGTCAGCAACGACCATAAATAAGATTTTAATTTCATAAGATTGAGTTTAAGTGTGTTATAAATGCAATTTGTCAAATTCCATTTTATCGGGGCAAAGATAGCAAATAAATCAAAGGTTTTGAAATAAATCACATTTTTTTTGAAACTCCGAAACTTCGCCCTCACCCCGTAAATCGGGAAACATATTCCCAGAACGATCCGACAACTCAAAATCTCTGGCAATTGCAATGTTTCGACTTCAGAAGTCCCGCTCCTCCCCCCAAAAAACAAACCGAGGCTGTCTTCCACACGGAAAAACAACCTCGGCCAAATAACTTAAACTCTTATTTCGGGATGCCGCAGCATCCTTCAAACAGCGAATCGAATCTTTTATTCGAAATCGGCAATGTTCAGGTGCATGACATAACCCACCTTACCGCTTGCCATCGACATCTCGTGCTTGGGAGCCACGAAACGAACAGCCTCCGAGCGGGTTGCCGACTTCTGACCGGGAGCGGTTACGTTGGCACGCTTAACCGTACGACCGCCGATGTTCTCGACATCGAGCAGGCAGGAGACCGTAGCACCGGCTGCAACCTCGGCGTCGTTTACGATACCCGTACCGTTCAGAGCGTTGATGTACTCGCGGCTCATATCCTTGCCGTTGTAGTCGATGAAGTCCTCGATGGTCATGTTGTTCTCCTTGATGAACGAGTCGATGCTGCCTGCATCGGCAACCATCCACTGTGCGCTGCGTGCATCCTTCGACGTGCACTGCATGAAGAACGAAGCGGCGTTGTTCTTGTACTCGCCCGTCAGGACAACCTCAGGGTTCTTACCCTCACCGGCGATGTTGTTGATCATGCTGCTCAACTTGGCTTCGGGTACCTTACCCTGAAGATAGGTAACCTCACCCTTGCTCGAAATGAAGACGAACAACGGAATACCACCGTTCACACCGATGTGCTTGGCAATCATCTGGTGTACATAACCCGTATTCTCGACATCGCAGCGGTAGAACGTCACGCGACCTGCGAACTCCTCGGCCAACTTGTTGTAGACGGGCTCCATAGCCTTGCAGTTACCACACCACTCGGCGTAGAAGTCGATGGCAACCGAACCCTCACCCAAGTACTTGAACTCGGAATCGGTCTTGTAGTTCCAGATGTTCTCAAGGAACGTAGCCTCGGTCAGATCCTCGACATTGCTCTGGTTGGTATTGATCTGTGCATCGGCACGTTTGATCGTACGGCCATTGTCGTTAAGAACGAACATCAGGGCGGTATAAACGATATTTACCTGTGCACCCTGGATCTCCAGCGTCAGACCTTTCTCGTCGTTGTTCATCATGTTCAGAGCATCGGCATCGAAGGGAGTGAACAGGTTGGTGTTCGATCCGTTCTCGTCCACGATCTCCGACAGCGAACCACCGGCATTGAGAATATCGTTAATCTTGGTAGCGGGCAGAACAGTCATTGCACCCGACTTAACGTCCTTGGTCAAAGACTTGGCTACGAACCAGATGCTCGAAGCGTTACCGTTACCGATCAGTACCATCTCGGGACCGTTGTTGGCAACATTGTTCTGCAACTGCGAGTCGGCACGTTTGATGACACTGCCCTCGGCGTTCTCGGCCTTCAACAGGAAAGTAATCTGCATACCTGCCGTCAGACCCTCCTTGACACCGAACGAGTGCATCAGACCCTCGCCGTTGAACAGATCCATCTCTGCAATGTCGGTCAGACCGTTCTCCTGCATGATCTGCTCAAGCGTCTTGCCTCTGTGCTCCTCGCGCTTGACATACTCGGTAGGCATAGCCAGATAAGCAGCCTTCCGGGCGTTCTTCGATACGCACTGCATCGTGAAATCACACGAAGCGGTCTTGTCGTTGAACACGCCGAACAGAGTTACTTCGGGAGCATTTGCCTCAGGATTGGGTTCGGGTTCGGGTTCAGGTTCGGGTTTTTCCGAATCCTCGGTGGTCATGAATTTCGATTTTTCGATCTTCGTCGTGGCTTTGCCGGCCTTGTAACCGAAAGCCATGAGCGTATAAGAAGTCTGTGCATCGAGCGTCATGTCGGCAGCAGCGAACGAATGCTCGCCCTTGAACAGATCACTCTCTTTTACACCGGCCATGATCGTACTGATCAAAGCCTGCTCGTCCTTGCCCTGAACCTCTTCCGAAGGCAGGTAAGCGGCATAGTAAGTCTCGTCATTCTTAGAAGGCACGACCTTCAAATCTGCACCGTGAGCCGATACATTATCAACGCTCAACGTGAACGTCAGATCAACCGTCGGCTTCTCATCCGGAGGAGTGACGACATTGTCATCATCACTACATCCCACTGCGGTCATGGAGCAGGCTGCAAACGTCAGCAGACTCCACAAATAAAATTTAAGCTTCATAAGATTAGTTTAGATAATTGATTTATAAGTGTTTACAATTGTGTCTAACAGGTTGAGAAAGCATACTGCCCCCATTTTTGCGGTGCAAATATACGCAATTTATCACAATCACGCTAATTTTTTCAAATATTGTAGGAAAAGATTCCTCAGGCAAGACAAACAAGCGATAATTAGCAAATTACCCCGTTGCAGGCAGTCGGGTTTCCACAGGTGTCGGAAACGGGCGGCAAAAACTTCACAAACGCTCCGTCCGAACGCAAAAAAAAAACGGGCAACCCCTTTCTCAAAGGATTACCCGTCAAATACAAGTAAGAAGTGTGTCGGATTATCGACTAATCGCGACTTGCACTCATTTATTTCTTACCACCTGCGGTATCGGCATAGCGGAAAGTCTTACCGCCGGCGTTTACAACCTCAAGAAGACCGCTCAATACCAGACCGTCCTGTACGGGAACCGGTACGTTCAAAGCGATACCATCGGGCTGGTTAAGGATACCCAACCACTGCTCGTTGAATACGTTGATCTTCTTCTGATCCAGACCGTTGATGATCTGCTCGATCGTCTGATCAGCCATTGCGTCATACGAACCCTTATCCATCAGAGCCATACGTGCTGCGGCAGCATCCTGCGATTTGCAGATTGCCTGAAATACGTACATCTGCTCACCGGGTTTGTCGGGGTTGTCGATCACGTGACCCGTGAAAGTGACAACGGGGCCGTCACCTACCTCACCTGCGGTCGTGGTAACTTCTATCGACTTCAGAGCCGAATTGCCGTCCTTGTCTTTAGCCTCAAGAATCCATGTGTAAGCCATCGAAGGCTGGATACCTGCCTTCGAGTTGAACTCGAACCACAGGGGAGCACCCTCGTTCATACCGTTCAGTTCGTCGATGGCGGTGTTAGCCAACTCGGTCAGATCACGACCCTGTTTCTCGACGAACTGCTCCATGGTCATTTCTTCCAACCAGCCTTTAATGATGATGCTGCCACCGAAGACATAGCGAGCCGATACGGCGTTCTGCGTGGTGCAAGACATGAACAACGAGATGCAGGTATCGGTATGCTCGTGGTTACGGTCACCTGCCTCACCCTCGACACGCAGTTCGATACCCTCTACGGGTTTTGCGTCAGCCAGACAGTCGGCACGTTTGATGGCACTTGCCTTACCGTTGCTAACCTCGGCAATGCAACCCCACGATACGCCAAGTTCGAGACCGCTTGCCACACCGAAACCGAAGTCGAGACCACGCTCCGAGTTCATCAGTTCCTGCCAGCCCTGATGACCCATTTCGTCAAATTTTGCACCGGTCTTAACCAGATCCTCAATCGTGGTACTCTCCAGATCCTTGTCGATCTCCGAAGTCTTACCCAGATAGTACATACCCGACTGGGCATCCTGCGACATACATTTGATATTGAACGACATCATATTCGACTCCTTGCGGAAGATACCTCTCACGTCGATCTGAGGTGCTTCGGCAGGAACTTCAGGCTGAGGTTCGGGTTCGGGTTCGGGAGTAGGTTTCACGTTGTTGTTATCGTCATCACTACAAGCCGTAACACTCAGAGACAGCGCAGCAACCGACAACAGACTCCAAAAAAAGGATTTGAATTTCATAAATTGTTGGTTTTAGTTATTAAGTTAATTTTCAATTATGTTTTGTTGTATCATATATATATTCTTACAAAAGTATAAATTTTATTGGAATTATAATCTTTAAATTACAGAAAAAAACAAAATTTTTCTTCGACCTGCCCTCCGCGCAACATATCGGCGATGCCTCCCCCGCGACCGTGAGCAAGTCCGTTTCAGCAACTCTCCGCGATTTTACCCGCGACAACGTTGCTGTTTTTCTCCGCATACTTTCGGGTCATACGCCGTTTACCCAATCGGAACACACGCTTTTTTTTCAAGTCGTCCGGCATCCGATCATCCCCGGCAACCCTTCCGACAAGACAAAAAATGAGGGGCGGTGGAAAACACCGCCCCTCTGAAAATTCAGAGAATCTCGATATTTGTTATCTCAGTGCTACTGCACCCGAAACATAAGCGGGCTTGAAAGCAACTTTTGCCGAGCGAACGAACATGCGAGTCGATTTGATCGCACCGCTATCCGTATCAGCACGTTTTACCAGACGGCCACCTTCGTTGCGCGTATCCAGAATACCCGTCCATACACCTTTGGGATCCAAAGATTTGTTGGTCAGCGACATCCCGTCCTTCGAGTTGAATTTCGCCATCCACTCGGGCTTGAACTCCAGTGCACCTTTCATATTTTCGTTCATAATATCCTCAAGCGAAGCGTTCATCTCATCAACCTTAGCTTTCTCAGCGATGATCAAGAAAGCAGTCGTTGCATCCTGTGAAGTACAAGCCATTGCAAAAGTTACGACACCATCGTGAACACCTGCCAGGAACTCAACAGTAGGATTGTTGCCTGCGGGGGTGTCGCCACCACCCTGACCGCCGTTGTTCCACGAGTCGCTCTGCCCCTTAGTGTCGGCCCACTTAACCGTGATACCTCCCTCGTCGTTGGTAACCTTCAGAAAGGCCTCAAGAACAGTACCAGCCTCGACCTTACCGGCGTTCAGACCCAGACCGTCTGCGCTGTTGAGTGCTTCCAACCAACCCTGCTGGCTGGCGAAATCGGTTGCACCCTGCAACATATCGAATACGTTGGCCAGCGAACCGCCCTGTCCTTTAAGGGTCTCATAAGCACCACCCTCCAACAGACCGATCATTGCACCGGTTGCATCACCCGATACGCACTTTGCAACGAATGCATACACACCTTGAGCATCGTCGATACCTCCTTGGAACTGAACCTCAGGTGCGCTGACACCACCAGGGACAGGAGCCGATGAAGTACTCGACCACGAATCCTTCTCACCACTGGTGTTTGTCCAAGCAACCGTAACGGCTTTGTCTGTGTTGAATACCTTCAGTACACCTTCACGACCCTTGCCGTCAATCTTACCTGCATTCAAAGCGATTCCGTCTTCGGTGTTCAGCCTATCCAACCAGCCGTTCTGCTCCGTGAATTTCATGTAACCCTCGATGTTATCAAACAAGGTCTCCAAGGTAACACCCTGCCCCTTCAACTGATCGTAAGCACCAACGGGCAGCACTCCGATGTAAGCCTCGGAGGCATCCTTCGAAGTACAACGGGCAGCGAAGCCGTAAACACCTCCCTTTTCATCGGTAACACCGATGAACTCAACCTCAGGAGCCGTAACGGCAGCAGCCTCGCCCTTCTTGGTCTTGAACGGTTTCATGGTCAGATCCGAAGTTACGGTCTGCGTACCGGCATCATAACCCAGTGCATATGCGATATAAGCCGTTGCGGGCTCCAACGGAGCCTCTTTTTCCATAGCCTCGGAGGTCACATAGTGACGACCCGAAATCAACTGTGAATTGGCGTTCTTGCCAAGCAACATCTTTACCAATTCGTCACCTGCGGTATCACCGACTTCCTTCGAGGGGATGATACCGAAATAGTAGGTGGACTCGTTGTTCGAAGGCAATACCTCGACATTCACGGCTTTGGCAGTCTGACCTCCGACACGCAGATCGAATGCCAGCGTATGACCATCAACCGTAACGTCACCGAACTTGTCGATCGGATCTTCTTCGCAACTTGTTACCACCAGAGAGCATGCAAACAGAACCAGCAAACTCAACAAATAGGATTTAAGTTTCATAAGCGTTTGTTTTTAATTTAATGTTATTATTAAAAAATTTGTCCTTTCGTAAATCCTTTTTTACGAACTGAAGTTTTAGGCTCTTCACCTCGTAAAAAACAAATCACATGAACAAATATAAGCATTTTATTTGATTTTCGAATATTTTTCACAAAAAAACACCCTCTTTTCGGTCTTTTCATAGAATCTTCATCCGAAAACGGCCTCCGGATGGCACAGGAGACCATTTCCTGCGGAAAACCGCAAAAGGGGTTTTCCGCGGAAGAGTTTTCTCCGGGACAGGGAATCTCATTCGGGGAACGGGTTCGGGAAGAGTTTCCGCAGCGAAAAAATCCCTTATGAAACCTTCTCAGAGAGTCCGAAGCGGGTCTTCGTATGCGACGCAATGCCCCTCCTCCGTCCCTGCGGATTCCAACCTATATAAATATTGTATGGGAGTTCCGTATTTTTTTAGAAACTCCTACCGACACAAAAAAGGGCGACCGATTTGCTTCGGTCGCCCTTTGGAAGATCCAACACCTTGAAAGGTTTACTGGTGCTGGTATTTGGGGAAGTTCTCGGCACTCATCAGTTCGTAGGCGGGATCCAGAGCCTTGAACGATCCTTCGATGTACTCGAAACGGCCGTCACCGACCAGTTTGAACTTGAACTCGTGTGTCGGAACCGATACGGAAATATCGACAACGGGCGGTGCGAAGATCTTGGCCTGAATCGTATAGATCACGTCAAGACCGTCGATCATCTTCACATCGGAGTAGAGTTGGTTGAGCGTACCTGCCGTAACTTCGGCCGTACGTTTCTCGATCTCCTTGTAGAAGGCCTCGAATGCGGCGCGGCGTTTGCCCTCGTCGGCCGATTCGTAGTCGGCATAAGCCGAAATATCCTCGGCAGCCTTATCCTCGCCACCCCAGTACTTCAGGATGTCGAAAATCTTCCAGCTGATGTTCTTGTAGTGCGACGAGTAACCGGCGTAGTACTCCGTATTGTCGTACTTGCCCTTATACTTGGCGGGGTCGATGTTGGCGAATACCCAATCGACGGCCGTCTGCATGAAGTTCACGGTGAACTCGTTGCCTGCGGGATCGAGAACGATCGTCATGCTCGGATCGAATTTCCAAGCACCCGAAATCTTCTTGAACGGGCCCTCGAAAGTCGAAGTCTTCTCGGTCTTAGTCCATACGTTACCCGTGCGGGTATATTCGTCGGCGCGGGTTACGTTTTTCTCCTGCGACTTGTCGTAGAAGAGGTAAGCAACCACCTTCACATCACCCTCCTGTGCGTAGGGGAACTTCATGCCGAGGAACTGCGGCAGATAGGAATCGGGCGCGAACGAACCAGAGAACGAACCGTGCTCGCTACCCATCTGTTCGTAATCCTTGGGATTCACCGCAAGGCAATCCTTGGCAACGTCCCACGATGCACCGTTGAACGAGAAGATGCCGTAGCGTTTCTCGCCGCGAGCGGCCTTAACCATGGCGGTTGTGCCTGCGGGAGCGAACTCCGAAACAACCACCGTGATGTTCTTATGCTCCACCGAGACACCCACGAGATAGCCCTTGATGGTGATCTGCTGACCGATCAGATCGGCCGTCAGACCCAGCGCATCGTCCGCCTTCAGGCTTACCGACGAGAAGATGTTCGTGCCGACCAACTCCAATTCGGGACGATCCTTATAACCCTTGATGACGTTACCCGTCAGGGTAATGTACTGCAACGTGTGTACTTCGGGCAGAAGATCAATCTGCTCGGCGGTCAGGGCAACGGGATCGGGCTGCGTGAAGTTCTGTTTGTCGTCCATCAGCGTGGTCTCGGCATTCTTGAACTGCATGAAGCCGCCGTAAGGAGCGAAGTGACCCGTAACCTTCAACACGTCACCCACCTTGTAAGCGGGACGCTCGTTGTAGTAGCAGAGTACCGAACCCGTGCCGTCGTTTACGACGAACGAAGCGAAGTCCATGGCGGCAATCTGACCGATGATCGAAGCGTCACCCTCGACCGATGCCGAAGCCACGATACCGATCGGGGTCGTGGCGGGCTGCTGACCCACGGCAACCACCGAAGTAGGCATTACATAGGTCGAGTTGCGGTCGGTCTTGTAAGCGAAAGCATAACCCGTGACTGTCACCTTCTGACCGTTGAGCGCGTGGTCGATCTGACCGGGATATACGTACGAGAGGCTGATGCCTGCACCATCGACATCCACATTATAGTAGAAGAAGCCCTTGCCCGAATCCTCGGCCGAGAACGTACCGTTGAAGGTCACGTACTGGGTCTTGGGCGAAGCACCGAAGGCCTCGAAATCGGCCTTGGTCATGGTCTTGGCGGCAGGGAACTTGAAATCGGCGGTCTTGCCGACCAACTTCATCTCAGGTTTCATGAACTGGAGGCCGTTGTTGTACTCGCCGACCTCACCCTTCACCTCAACGATGTCACCCAGCGAGAAGTTCGAGGGCTGTTTGTCGAGATAAACCAGAACGGCACCCGTTCCGTCGTCGAGGATGAAACCGCGCTGATAAGCAGCCGATACGGTACCTTTGACGGCAACCGTCTGCCCCTTCAGCAGCGAACCGATCTGGGCGTAGGTCTCGCCGGTCTCGCCTCCGGGTTCGTCTCCACCACCGTTTCCGGTCGAAGGCTCGGTTGCCGAGAATGCGTATTCGGTGATCACGAAATCGCCTTTGACGGGATCTTTGATGCTCTTCTTCAGAATGCCGGGGATATAGATCTCGGCACTCTTGCCGGGCGTAAAGTAATCGGCCGTAATCTCCTCTCCCCAAACCGACTTGTAGTCGTCCTTGGAGATCTTGTATTCGGAAGCGGCCATCACACCCTTCATGTTCTCGGACAACTCCTCGTTGAGTACGTTGTAGGTAACCAGCGCACGCGAACCGTCCGACAGATAATAATTATAACGGTCATTGAGGAATGCGGGCAGGTAATCCTGTGCGGGAAGTGCCTTCGAGAAGCATTTGTTCTTCGAGAGAGCCTTCAATTCATCGAGGACACCCTTCTGCTCGGCAAGTGCCATGTTGGCCTTGTTGCCTGCAACGGCCTTGTAGTCGCCGTCTTCCAGAGTATATTTGACGGTCTGTATATCAACAGGCTCACAGCCGGGCTTCCATCCGTCGAGATACTCCTCGTTGTAGTAGTCCGTCTCGCATCCGACCATGAATCCGGCGGCTCCGAGAGCCAATAAATATTTGAATATATTCTTGTTCATAGTTTTTGGGATGATTAGAAGTTAATTTTCAGTCTTACGGTATAGGTACGGCCGAACGAATAGAATACGTTGTAAGCGTTCATCCATGTACCGTCGCTCTGGAAATCGGTCGTGGCATCCATGATGTAGTGGTAGTCATATACGTTATTGACGTTACCATAGATCGTGGCCTTCACCGAACCGAGTTTGAAGCGATACGATGCCGAAAGATCCAACTGGTGTCCCCAAGGCATGTTCCACGGATTACCGACCTCCAGAGGCTTGAATGCCTGCATCTTGTCGGCCTTGACCTTGAAGTCGGAGTAGTTGCCTGCATAGGCGTTCCAGTCGGCACTGATTCTCAGATCCTTCATCGGACGGAGCGTCAGACCCACGGCTGCCGTCGTCTGTGCAGAACCACCGACACGCACTCCCTTCTGATTCAACTGATACCATGCGTGATCCTCGGCCATGATACCCGAAGCGGGCTCGTTGCGGCTGTTGAGCGGCTGGCCGAAATTGTCATAGAGATAACCACGGGCATTGCTGTCCCATGTCCAGTCGCCTACGGAGAGCATACCGGTTAGTTCCATCCAGCGCGTGGGTTTGTAGCGGAAGTCCAACTCGATACCCATGTGGAGTGCATCGACACCCGTCATGTTCAGGGTAGCCGTCTGATCCGTAGCGGGAATGTAGAAACTACGTGTCATCGACTTATCCATCCACTTGGTGTAGTAAGCATTCAGGTTCAACGAGAATTTCTCGGTGCGCAGACCGTAACCCAACTCGATCGAAGCGACTTTCTCGTTTACGGCATCGGGGTTGGTCATGTGACTGGTCGTACTTTGAAGGAAAGCACCTCCGGAGAAGAACGGCGCACGGCTGATGTAACCGACATTGAGGAATACGTTGTTGTATTCGTTGATGTTGTAGTTCACACCGGCCTTAACGGTTCCTCCGAGGAAGTTCACATGATCCGACTCGGCATGAGCGGCATCATAGTAGAAACGATCGACACGCCAATAACCCGTATTCGAGAACGAACCCGATACGAAGGCGTTGATCTTCTGGTTGTGAGACCACTCCAACTGGGCAAATACGCCTTCCTGATGGACGTGGCCGTCGTAATCGCGATATACCTTATCGCCGACCTGAAGTTTCTGGTTTTTCCACATGGGATCTGCGGCTGCGGCGTTGTTTTCGGGTTTCACCGACTTGCGCGAGCCGTCATCCATATAATACTCACCGTTGTACAGGTCGATCAGTTCGTTGCTGTGTTCACCGATATAATAACGCACATCGACACCGGCCGAGAACTCCAACGATTTGTTCAACTTGTTCGTATAGGTCGAAAGCAGACCGTACCACATGTGGTTGTTGATCGCCTTCGACATGGCCATCTTCGAACCGTTCTCGCTCTTCTCGTTCATCTCCTGAATCTTGTCGTAAGCGAAGGTTCCGTCGGGATTACGGAACTGCCAGTTCAGACTACCCGTCTGGCTCGTTCCATACCAACTGGTGTGCGAATAACCGTCGCGTCCCTGACCTTTGTAGCCACCGCCACGGCCGATCGACATATAAAGTGCGGTCGATAACGACGAATGGCTGTTGATCTCCCACTGGTGATTCAACGAGATCTGAGGCTTGTGGTAGGTGTTCGTATTGTTCGAACGCTCCTGACCGTTTTTGTCAAAACCGTAACTCGGATTGTAGCGATACATGCGCTCCTCTCCGACAAAGTTACGAACCCGCTCCCATGCCGCAATGTTCATACCGTCCGAACGCTTGTTGTGTTTCTGGGGTGCGCCGAACGCCGTCAGAGAGATCTGGTGATGCAGATTGATACGCTTCGAAATGTTTACAAACCAATTATATGCCTCAAATTTGGTACCCTGCACATAGCCGTCGCCCCAACGCTTCGATCCGAGCAGCGTCATGGCCCAGCCGTTCTTGGTAAGACCCGACGAAATGCTGAAGCCCAGATCGTAGAGTCCGTCGTTACCCACGCCGAACGATACCGCACCGCCCTTCTTGGCCTCGATACCCTTGGTGACGATGTTCACCGTACCGCCGACCGAAGGCGACGAGATCTTCGATGCGCCCAGACCTCGCTGTGTCTGCATGCTGCGCGTCACGTCCGACAGACCAGCCCAGTTCGACCAATATACGCCGCCCCACTCCATGTCATTGACGGGGACACCGTTGATCATCACGGCCACGTTTGCCGACTGGAAACCACGCATGTTGATTTTCGAGTCGCCGTAACCGCCGCCCTGCTTGGTCACATATACACCGGGAGTCGATTTCAGAATTTCGGGAAACTCCTGACCGCCGAGTTTGTAGGTGATGTGTTCGGCATCGACCGACGAAACGGCTACGGGGGTCTTGCGTTGCACGGCCACCGACTGCGTGATGATGACATCATCCATCGCAACAGCATCGGGTTCCATGCGGATCACCCCGAAATCGGTTTTTCCTCCTTTCAACTCCCTGACTACGGTTGCATAGCCCATGAAGTTGATCTCGATCGTCTTGCCGGAAGTGATCAGTTTGAACATACCGTTTACATCCGTGGTGACGCCCTGCTTGGTGGAGGGGACGACAACGGAAGCGCCGACCATCGGCTCTCCGTTTTCATCTACGATCTTACCCGTGACGGTCGCCTGCTGTGCGTAAACCGAACTTACGCCCAAAAGCATCATAACCATCATAAGGAAATGTTGTAAATGTTTTCTCATACTTTTAATGGTTTAGAAAATGAATTAATTGGTTTATAACGAATCCGAATTTATGAGTTCTTTCCATGGTTTTCCGAAGAATCGGGACTTGCGCCTTTCCCTCCCGGAGTTCATTCCAAAAGGTCGCCTGCCATATCGTTCGCCGCCTTATCTGTCGCCGGGCGGGGATGTCAGGAAGGCTCTGTCCGAAAACATTTTCTCTCTACAAAATTAGGCTAAATTTTCGGGTGTTGCAAGCATCCGGCAGGCTATTTGTCCGAAAAAAACAATTCGCAGATCGTTTTCGGGAAACGGTCGGATTTCCTCAAAAAAAAATGCGGACGGCAGTTTTTCCGCCGTCCGCCATTCTTTAGAGTACAGTCACCTCGTCGATAAAGAACCAGCAGGGATGTCCCACACCGTAGTGCCATTGGGGGCAGGTTTTCGTACCCGTCACACGGATGCGGATGTAACGCACCGAAGCAGGTTCGCGCAGCGTATGTTTCACGCCTTTGAAGAGTACCTGATTGGCGCGTTCCTCCTGAAGGTCGTAATGCACGGGGCGGGTAAAGTTTTCGCCGTCCTCGGAAAATTCATACGACACGCCGAGCGGTGCCAAGATCCATGCCCCGATCTGGTGCAGGAAATCGGTCTCGACGGAGTGGATCTTCTTCACCTCGCCCAGATCCACCACAAATCCCGCGTCGATGCCTTCCCAGCCGACCCACGAATCCTGATAGGTCTGACCGCCGAACAGGCCGTCCGTGAGTGCCGTCGTGGCGATGTCGCGGTAACGCTGCTGCGTGGGTTCGTCCAGAAAAATCACACGCGCCCCCAGCGCGAGGCTCTTCTCCCTGCGGGGCATATAGCGTTCGCGGTACAGACGGCAGTAGTCCTGCGGGGTATTGCCGCGCTCATTGAGCGTGGCGACCCCGAAACGGGCGGTCTGCTCCTCGAAGCGGTTGAGTTTGCGGGTCAGATCCTCGAAATCCTTCTCCTGCTCGGTACGGGCGATCTCCAGTTCGGCGAACATCAGGGGGAGACGCGTGCGCTGTACGCGGGCAAGAAGCGTGCTGTCCGCCTCAACGGCTTTCTCCGCCTGATCGAACAGAGCCGAATAGCGTTTCATGAGGCGCGAACGCAACATGCCGTGCTTGTGCGACACGGGCGAATCATAGATCCACAGAGGCACGTCGCTTGAGAGAAGCGCACCTTCCATCATCTTGATATATTGATAAATAAACGGAGCAGCATCGCCGTAGTAACCGTCCAGAAATTCGTGCATCAGATCATCGGGATTCCGTTCGGGATTCCGTTCGGGATTCCACATCAGATGCGACACGAGCCATGTACGCAACTCGGCAAAATCACCGCCGCGCGAACTTGCAATCTGCGAGAAGTGCATCGTCACATGGTTCTTGTGGAACAGGCGGATGTTGTCGGCCAAGATATGGAAATTGGGGAAGGGAGCAACCATATTGTCGAAGTTGATGCCGTAGTCCCACACGAAAATATTGTCCGTGATGGCACTCCATCCCTCCAAGGCCTCGACAAACTGACGTCCCGAAGCGTTTTCGGTCAGCGGCACTTCGCGTTTACAGTCGATGTCGCACAACATGATGGTCACGTTCTCACGCGGCCTGACGTGCTTGGGCGGTTTCATCGTATAGAGGTATGCCAGTGTGGCGAAGCGTTTTTCGGGGAAGCGTTCCGCCAATTTATTCACGAAACGCACGACCGATCCCGAATAAGCCTCCTCGTATTTATCGACGGCACTGCACTCCGGACACTGACACTGCGTATAGTTTCCATCGTTCTGACTCACAGCGATCATGTCGCATTCGGGATGTGCCCTGAAGATCGAATCGACCCGTTCGGCGACAATCTCGAACACTTCGTCATTCGACAGACACCACTGGCTCGCCTTACCCGGATGGCGTTTCCCGCCGAAATAGGAGTAATATTCGGGATGTTCCCTGCCGTAGCGGGACGAGGGCAGCAATTTATCGAAAGTATGCACCCAATAGGTGGCGGCAAAAACCTCGGACGGCTCCTCCAAACGCATCCACATCTTATAGATCGGGTCGTTTTTCATGCCGTAGAACTGGCTCTGGCGATAGCGGAAAGCAGGATTTTCCACGAAATCCATCTTGGGGAACGAGATTTCGTCGCTTGGGGTGAGCGAATATTCGTTTTCGCCCCAATACCGGACACCGAGGTAACGCTCCAAAAGAGTGACTACGCCGTAGATCGAGCCTTTATCGCCGCCCGATATGATTCTCAAGAAACCGTCCTCGGTCGAAAGGCGGAAGCCGTCCTCGGTGATCTTATCGGTAACCAGTGCCGCGTTCGACAATCCGTTACCGATCAGAATGTCGCCCTTGGAGGGCTTACGCAAGATTTGTTCGGGACGCAGCACATCAAGCGTCGCACCCGAAATGCGGTGAAGGAAGTCCTGTAGAAGATGCGCCGCACGAAGATCCGCGGGATCGGAGGTCGTAACCAAAATATCGGCCTGTGCCTTGGCACGACGCACCGGAGTGACCTGCGCCGAAAGGGGCATTGCCGAAAGCAGCCCCGCGAGGCAGACCAGTGCAAGTTTAAATGTTCTGACAGACATCATGTTTTCAAATGTTTTTGGCGTTTGTGGAACAAAGTCCGAATCGGTGGAAAATTATTTTTTACTGTGTTTCTTCTGATATTCGTAGAGTTGGCAGGAGTTGATCACATTATGCCAGATGCTGTAAAAACCGCCCACCACCGAGGTGATCGGGTCGAAGAACGTGTAGCCCATCCAGATGGCAAGCACCGTGTTTTTCTGACCCAGCGACTGCCCCGCCGTAATGCGGTCATCATAGCGTTTACCGATCGCCCAGCCCACATAGAACTGACCGACGCACGCCACAAACGACACGACCACCAGCCACAACTGAATCGAGATCGGTTCGTTACTGCGCACGATGTTGTGGGTCGTAACACCCGTGGCCAGTGCCAGAGCCACCGCCCAGAGATAAAAGGCGAGTTCATGGTAGTGCGACAGGACGAAGTGGAGTTTCGGCAACAGGTAGCGCACCAGCATCGCGGCAAACAGAGGCAGCAACAGCAGCGGGAAAACCTTACCGAGAATCAGAATCGAGGAGGTTGCCATCGTCATTTCGGGATTGGGGTAAACCAAGGGGACAAGCAGCGGGATGAGCAGCGCATTCACCAAGTTGATCAGAATCGTATAAGTCGTGATATGCGCCACATTTCCGCCCAACTTTTTGGTAATCACCGCACCGGCCGTGGCGGTCGGGCATATAAGGCAAAGCATCGCCCCTTCAACCACCACGCGCGAACTGTTATCGGGCAAAAGGAAAATCACCACGCCCGCCAGAAGCGTGAACAGACCCGCCTGCACCAGCATAAGCCACAAATGCCAACGGCAAAGGCGCAATTTACGGGGATTGACCTTACAGAACGTAAGGAACAACATGGCGAAGATCAGCACGGGCTGAATGATGCCGACTGAAGATTTGACAACGTGGTGGGTCGGATTCAATTCAGGAATCGCGGCATAGATCAAATAACCGAAGATACCGGAAAGAATGGAAATGATGAGCATCCAGTCTTTTAAAAAATTCACAACTTTCATGGCCTTGACACCAAAATCTAAGCCGACAAATATACCCTTTTCGGAGGAAATGACCAACACAAAAGACATAAATTCCTTCCCGTGTTTCGTTCTCCGACAAAACTCGGAGTAAAAAAACACCCCAAAGAACACTTTCTCGAAAGCATGGCATTTTACCCAAGCGGGATATTTTCGCAAGCGGAAGAGTGTTTTATCGCCTTCGCATGAATCACTTGCACACAAATTTCCTATCTTTGCACATCAAAAACAAAAACACACATGAAATACGCTGACCGCATGGCCGGAGTTGCGAGTGCCATCATCTCTTCGGCAACCTTCGGATTTGCACCTTTCTTCACAAAAAAACTGCTCGATGCGGGACTCGGATCGTTCGAGACGCTGTGTTACCGCTGGGGATTCGCCACCCTGTCTTTAGTCGTGTTCGCCATCCTGTCGGGACGTTCGTTCCGTGTCGGACGGCGCGATTTCCTGACAATCCTGTGGTTGAGCGTATTGCGTGCCGCAACCTCATTCCTTCTGATCATCGCCTACGCCAACATCGCAACAGGTGCCGCCTCGACCATCCACTTCATCTACCCGCTGGCCGTCGCCGCCACCATGATGCTCTTCTTCCACGAGCGTTTCTCGTGGCTGACCATGGCCGCCATCCTTGCCTCGATGGGCGGTGCCGCCCTCCTGTCGCTCGACAGTTCGGAGCAACCCGTCGGCAACACTCTTTGGGGTACCGTTGCCGCCTGCATGTCGGTGCTGACCTACGGCGGATATATGGTCGGCGTGAAAAATTCGCGTGCCGCCGAAATCGACTCCCAGACCCTCACCTGCTACGTGACGGGAATCGGTGCGTTGTTCTTCATCTGCGGAGGTCTCTTCACGGGCGGAATCCGACTTCTGGACACCGCCCCGCTGTGGATGGATGCCGTCGGACTGGGTGTCTTCGCCACCGCCGTATCGAACATCACCCTCGTATGGGGTATCAAGCGCATCGGCCCGACGATGACCTCGTTTTTCGGCGCATTCGAACCCCTGACCTCGGTTATCTTGGGCATCCTTGTCTTTGGCGAGCCGTTCACCCTGCGCACGAGCCTCGGTGTCGTGTTGATCATCGCCGCCGTTCTGTTGGCCGCCACGCGCAAAAACGATTAACCAAACACTCCTATAAGAAAAGGTCGGAGGCCACAATGCGGCCTCCGACCTTTTTCATTGCCCGACGGGTGATTTCTTTCGGGATCGCCTTTTCGGGAAAGGCAGCACACGTTCCAGCACACGGCACACCTCGCGCAACGGATCTTCCTGCTCCACGTCGAGGACATAATGATCCCGCGCTCCTTCGTAGGGTTTTCCGCGACGGGCATCACCCAAAAGAGCCTCCGTTTCGGGCAGGATCTTGACATACGCCACATTGTCGCAGATCAGGATCACAGGTTTCTCGTTGAGATAGACCACATAATCGCCGAACATCTTCCGAAAGCGCACATCGCCCAGCCCCTCCATCCGGTCGCACACAAATTCCACAAAACCGAGATTGCTTGCCATATTTTTGATTCCTTTTGCTCAAAGATACGAAAACTGGCAGATTTATCAAACACCTTTATAAATTAAAATACCAAATATCAGTAAATAAAAACATTTTAAAGGGGCGACTATTTAACAACCATTATGGGTATTTGTTTCAATTCATCTTCTATTTCAGCCATCTTCCCCTGATGGACACGATAATATTTACAATTTTGAGCATCTGTAGATTTCGGATGACGTGGAGTTCCATATTTTTTACTCAGGCAACAGAATTTAGGATCATCTGACCAAATATCTACACTTATTCTAAAATACTTACATAAATTACAAACCTTAACATTATACCCCATCTTTAAGGCTGTAACATAGCCCATATTATAAATAGATTCACTAAAAAACCAAGGTTCAAAATTTAGCTCAAGAAGGCTATTAGATTTCAGCCGTCCAACGTTACACGATATAAGGTCATCAATATTATAAACATATGCAGCTCCGCTCGGATAAAGAATAAATCGTGTAGTTTCCTGAACCGCCAATTCAACAGGAGTCTTATTCTCGCGATTAAAACCTATAAAACGCACATAATTCAATTCACTAAGAGGCCGTTGTACAATACGTTTTAATTGTTCATCTGATTTAACTTCAACCTCTATGATCTTATTTCCGGAAGCATATTTCTTCGTTGTACATTCATGTGTTACAAAAATCTCTATAAAAACAGGAGGCCGTTGAGGATGTTCCCGGCTTTCCAACAACAAATCAGCAACATACCCTTGATATGCTTTTTCTTCAGTACAAGTATCATAATATTCCTTCAAATCAAAAGATACTAACGTCTCTTGTTTACACCTCTTTGCTTTATAAAATAAACAATCTACATGCTTTGAACACTTTTGAATTTGATTATACTCAACAAGGAACTTTTCTGAATTATCAAACTTATATTTTAGGAGTCTCTTCCCTAGTTTATGCAGATAAGTTTCTAAACCACAATTTTCAGTTCCTACTTTATGGGCAAAATGATGCGCATTTATATCTCCCAATTTAGCAATCATCTCCGCCCCGCAAGAAAGGCAATGAAAAGTATGCTGCTCTCGATAAATAGGAGTCACCTCATCTATATCAACGATATGTTTTTGCTCATCAAGAGCATAATGATAATGAACAACTTTCATAGACGCAGATAAATTTCGGCACACATCTTTATCATATTTTCTTTACCCGTTACCAACACTTCCGTTTAAATATATCATATTATATTAACAGACATAACAAAGATACGAAAAAAAACGGACTGTCCGTGTCGTATGACACGGACAGTCCGTTCTTTATTTTGCACTTGCAGGAATTAGTTTCTGCGCGAAGAGAGTTTCGACATCAGATTCATTGCAGGCATTGCATAAGCGCGGGTTGCGGCGGCGGGAGTTACCGTCTCGACACTCTGCGTCGTACGCATACCGGCCTCGTTCTTCACATCGACGATCCACGTGTAGCGGGTCTGTGCGGGAAGTTCGGCCATATCGAGTGCGAAGTTGTTACCCTCGTTATTCAGCCAGCCAAGGTTGTCGGCATCCATCACCTCACCCATCTGCTCGCAAACCGATTCATAGGTCTCACCCTTCGAGAACATCGCCATCAGATCGCTCGAAGCGACTACGGCAATCGAAGCCGAAACGGCATCATGCGTCGTGCAGTAAGCCGTACAACGCATCTCATACTCGTCGCATGCACCACGCAGATTCAGTTCGGGAGCACCCTTGCGGTTCAGTTGATGGTCGGCACGACGAACAACGCGACCTCCCGCAGCATTGGCTACATCCACAATCAGCGTATAACGTTCCTTGTCGCAAGTTTTCGTTCCCGTCTTGCCGCCGTTATTAACCGCAACAAGATCCTCGGATGAAAAAGCAACCGCTTCCGAAGAAGTCGTCATCAAATCCTCAAGCGTGGCTGAAACGATTGCCGAATTGATCTGCTCGGTCGGAAGAAGCAGCATCGCTCCCTTTGCGGCATCATTCGTCAGGCACTGAACCGTATAGTTCACCATTTTTTCGCCGGATTTGGAATCGAGACTGATCGAAACCTCAGGCAACTTGAGTGCATCGGGATCCACCGGAGTCTCACCGCGAGTCACAACCTCCTGTTCTTTGGTGTAAATATTGCCTTCGGCATCTTTAACCATACCCAAACACATGTACGATATTCCCGGAATGCAAGAAGTCCACTCGACAATGCAACCCGATACGCTTACGGCCTTCTCGACCTCTTCGGGTGCAAAATGATAGAAACATCCTTCCTTCATGAGAATATCTTCCGTCTTTTCACCCTGCTCCGTAAATTTCAGATAATCCGTCTTGGTAATACATCCCACACGAATATCCTTAGCGCAACCACTCTTGACATAGAGCAGGATATTGTGTCCCGTTTCATCCTGACATGCAGCCTGAAAATCAATCGGTTCGGAATAATCCTCGGTGTTAGTCACTTCGTGTTGCTCGATGGTGACACCTCCATTGGCATTTCTGGCCATAATAATAAACACATGAGTATCACCCGGCATGGTCTGTGCAACGACAGGAGTACCCTCTCCGTTGATCAGGTCGATCACTTCGCTCTCCATTCCCTGACCGTATTTATTAACCAAAGAATAAATCGTATATTCCTTCAAGAACTGATCGAGAGCCTCTCGCTTGTAAACACAAACTTTGACCGTAACCGCATCTTTCGATGTACATTTCAAGAAAGCCGTGATACGCATGTGTGTGTAACGCTTGTCGGCATCACCCGCCCAATATTCGTTGGCCATTTCGGGGCCTTTGATCGTAGGATCGTAGGACTCCTCCGGATGGAGCAAATTGGCATCGATCAAATCGCGAATAATCTGTTCGCTCATCAATCCGTTTGCACGAGCAGGTTCTCCCTTCATCGGAACAAAAATAAAGGTGGGATATCCTGTAACATTCAGAATGTCTTTTGCCAGTTCGGGCTCCTTATCAACATTGACATAAAAGAAGTCGATCTGATCTTTGAACTCGGCAGCCAACTTCTCCAAGACAGGTTTCATCTGCTGGCAGGGGCCGCACCACTCGGCACCGACATCTACGATGCAGGGTTTATCACCCTTGAAAACAAATTTCGCAGGATTGGCCTCGTAGTCCCATATGAAATAACGGAACGCTGCCGCATTGAGTTCGTTGATCTTACCCGGAACTTTCTCAAATTCGGGTTTGGGTTCTTCACCCTTCGCACTCTGTTTTACGGTATAAACGGCATCCTTCGCACCCGTATATTTTACCGTAATGCGACCTTCACGCACCTTGTCGGTGTCGTTGGCGGCAACAGTGAACGCCACCACGCCGTCAAACGACGTGCGCGACTCCTTGATGACGACATCCTTAATCCACTCCACATCGGCCTCGGCCGTTGCCTTGGCCTCCGTAGCGTTCTCCACCGTGAAGGCAAACTCAAATTTGCCCTCTTGAGCACCCGCCTCCAGAGTTTCGCTGCCCAGTGTCAGCACGGGCGCATCCCCTTCGGGCACCGGAGGGGTGACCACCTCATCGTCGTCAGAGCAACCGACGGCCGAAATCGAAATTGCCAACAAAGTCAGCAAACTCCACAAATAATTCTTTTTCATAATTGGTTAGTTGTTTGTTTTAGTTGTAAAAAAACGAAACCGATCAGACCCCGGCAACCCGATTCCTTTGCATAATACGAGCCGTAAGTTCTTCTGCGGAATGTTTTATCATACAAATATAGTTTTTTTTTCGAGATCGAGACACCTTTTTCGCATAATAATTCGCAACAATCAACAAATCCATAAAAAATAAAAAATCGGACTGCCGCATCACAAGACGCGGACAGCCCGATTATAAAAATTACTTAAAAAAGAATCACTGAGCGGCAGAAGTCGTCAGGTGGGCATACTCTACGGTACGCCCCTTCTCGTTACGTACATCGACCAGTGCGGCGTACTTCGTTTCGGGAACCAGATTCTCGTAGAATGCACGGTATCCCTTGTCGTTGATGCGCCCGATGATCGAAGCAGAATATTTCTCGAAGTTATTCGAATCCTCCATAATCTTCTCATAGGTCAGACCCTGACCCATCAACTGATCCAGCACGACATGCTCCACGAACATGCAGGCGGCATAAACGGCATCGTGCGAGAAGCAACGAGTGGCAACCATGGCCTGCTTGTCGCTGTGCATACCGTAGGCATCTCCCGCCATGGCAGCCACCTTCACATCGGGCTTAAATTCGTCACCACCGGGGCCCGGTTCGCTGTCGGGATCGGTCGTGGCATCCTGACGTACGACGGCACGGCCGCCGACCATATTGCGTGCGTTGAGCAAAAGCGCGTACGATTCGTTGCCTTTCAACTCGTTCCAGAAAATGCTGACTCCCGTCGAGTTCATTTCGGCAAGATCCGACTCGGTGAAGGGTTTACCCATACCTGCATTCATGTCGAGCAACTCCTCAAGCGTCTGATTCTGAAGAATATCATTCAGTCCTTTCGTATCGAGAATAAATGCCTCGGCAAACGAAACATCCTTTGTCGTGCAGATGATCTTGAAGGTCAGAGCCGAGTTGGGATTCTCACCCCACGGCATACCCTTCGATGCGGTTACGGTGATTTCGGGAATCGTCACCTCACCCTGCACGGCATCGGTCTTGGCATCGCAACGCTCTACCACGCGGTTCTTCGTCTTGTCATAAGCATTTACCAGCAGCGTATAGCCCGTATCGCTCAATACACCGTCGGCCGAAGTCATCGTGATCTTGAAACCCTCGCCGTTAGCAGCCGTAAGCTCGCTACCGATCAGTCCGGTACCCTCGTTGTTATCGACGATGGTCTCCAGCGTGTGACCCTTGCCCAATACGCGCTCCACGTCAGCCGTGGTCGAAATGAAATATTCGATCGAAGCGGCATCCTGCGTCGTGCAACGGATCTCGAAGGTGACGGCACCTGTCTTGTTGGCACCCGTCTGATCTCCGGCATAACCCTTGAGTTCGAAATTCAGTTTGTCGGTTGCGGGAAGAGCCTCGGTCGTAAACGATGCGGTCGAGAGCGTCTTGCCGGGCTGCCCGCCGTTCATCTCCAGAGCAAAAGCCACATAAGCGGTCACGGGAGCAAGTTTCGAGCATTCCAATCTCTGTGCACCCTTCTTCAATTCGAGTTTCAGGTCTGCAACTTTCCGGATCTGCTCCTCCATCGAAAGGCTCTCGAATTGGGCAGCCTCCGCAACATCAAATACATAGGTGCGCTCCTCGTCCGACGGCGTACACTCCACCACGGCATGCTCCGCTGTGATGTCCGATGCCTTGAGCATGAAAGTCAAGGCATCCGGTTCGGAAAGAGCACCGGTCGTAAACGAAATGGTCGAAAGTTTCTTTCCAGCCTCACCTTTCGTTATCTCCAAGGCATAAGCCACATAGTCGGTTTCGGGTGTAAGGTTTGTGCAGACAAGCGTCTGTTTGCCGGTTTTCTCCGCGGGATTCAGTTCCAGCACTTTGGAAACCTGCTCTTCCGCCGTGAGATCCTTCAAAAGAGCAGCCTCGGCATACTCGAAAATGTAGGTGCGCTCCTCGTCCGACGGCGTACACTCCACCACGGCACGCTCCGCCGTGATGTCCGATGCCTTGAGTGCGAAGGTCAGCGCAGTCTCAGGTGCGGGAGGAACCACCTTGTCGTCGTCATCGCTACATCCGAAAGCCAACAACGAGAACAAACAAAGGGACAATAAATGTCCGAAAGTAGATTTGAGTTTCATAGGTTTGGTTTTAGGTTAAAATTATTGTCGTGATTTTTTTATTTTTTTTGGGTTTCAAATCTTAAACAGCCTTAAAAATAATAATTAATTCCCAATTTTCCCTTTTTCTGTCACTTTTTTATCGGATATTATAAAATTACACACTCACCGTCCGATATTTCTTCTTATTATGCGACTTTCCGCACCTATATAATAAAAGGCTGCCTTCCTTTCTTGGGAAGGCAGCCTTCATCTCATGCCCGCAACCGACTAATCGTCGTCATCGTCATCATCGTCGTCATCGTCGTCATCATAATCGCGGTATCTGCGCTTATAATGCTTGTAGTGTTTCTTGTGCTTTTTGTAGGGACGGTCGTAATGATGGTAGTGATGCACCTCACAATAAGAAGTGTAACGGTCGTGCCAGCAATCGCCGTGGTGATGCAGCCGTTCGTAGAAAGGATCGTAGTAACGCGAATCGGGTCGGATACCGATCTCAATCAAGACGCGCGCCCAGCCGTGACGACGGTAACGGTTGTAATAGTCGCACACGTCCTTTATGCGGCGACCCGACGTGCGGGCAATCTCCAGCGCAATCCCCACATTGCCCCAATCATTACCGCAGCGGCGATAATATTCGTTCAACGCACGATCCGACACGTCGTACTCCATGCGAAGGCTCCGTCTGTAATCGGACAACTCCACCGACGCATAGCGGTTGGCGCGTCTCAAAAACAGCGCAATACGGCTGTCCTGCGCAAACAACGTACAGGTCGAAAGCAGGAACAGCAGGATAAAAATCGTTTTCTTCATTTTTTGTGTTTTAGGTTAATTATCGTTCCCCCACAGTCGGCGGAGCGGGGTCGTCGGGCAAAGGACTCCTTTCCCAAACAACAAATGGCAAACGTAAATCCGCCCGCCGAAATTGCCCCTGCGGGGTGCGAAATTTACAAAAAAAGATCTTAAAATGAAATTTTTTTCCGCATTCCGTTCCCTCCGCCCCCCATCGGGAAACACACAAACGATCTCCGAGGCTTTCCGGGTATAAAAAAAATGGATGTAAATCTCGTAACAACTTGATTTACATCCATTCTTGCGGAGAGTGGGGCTCTCGAACCTATATATTCAAGAAATATCATAAAATTGCAATTTATTGATAATCAATCATTATTTTGAGTGCATAGTAAATCTAAATCTTTCTGAATATCTTTTGCTATTCCAAATATTGGGTGTATATTTGGGTGTATAAATTCAAACACACCCAATTATGAATATCAAACGAAACATCATTTTTGCATTGGAGAGCCGGAAGAAGAACGGTGTGCCAATCGTGGAGAATGTGCCTATCCGTATGCGTGTCATATACGCAAGCCAGCGCATCGAGTTTACAACGGGCTACCGCATTGATGTAGCCAAGTGGGATGCTGACAAGCAGCGAGTGAAGAACGGGTGTACCAACAAACTAAAACAAAGTGCATCTGAAATCAATGCGGATCTGTTGAAATACTATACCGAAATTCAAAACGTATTCAAAGAATTTGAGGTACAGGAAGTCATGCCCACTACCCAACAGCTAAAAGACGTATTCAACCTGCGGATTAAAAATGAAGAAATGTCACAAGAGGAAACCAAGATAAGTTTTTGGGAGATATTCGATGAATTTGTAAAAGAA
>RCNI01000459.1_pt1 | contig 25643 bp, 19 predicted proteins | sample 2041151 | NCBI WGS metagenome assembly RCNI01 (sample SAMN09708214, study PRJNA481090) | feces metagenome | isolation source: feces | place: Antarctica: Albino Rookery | reverse complement strand
GATAATGAGATTCTTTTATTTATAACATTGATGAATTTATTTCTTTGTTCTGCAGAAAAAGGTATAACTATATTTCTTCTATTTCTCCAATAATGAAAAATTTCATTAATTTTCTTTGCCAAGTTTGACATATCGTTGAAATCAATTGTCAATTCATCCGGGGCTTCGACACCTAAATTATCATTTATTGAATACCATGGAAATGTAGCTGCAAAACCATACACGCCATTGAAAACCTGATTGAACTCATCTTTAAAGTAATTATAAAAATGTCGCATACTTTTTTCAGATTGCTCATATGGACTACATTTCAATTCACGCCTTACATCGTAAACGTCATCATAATTTTCGTGTAAAAACCATTTTCCATTTTCCACTTCAATTCCAATTCCACCTTTTACTTCTATAGTTAAAAAGCCAAAAGATGGATCAAATATTAAAAAATCACATTCACTGTCTATTCGTTTATGTTGTTCATTCGTTTCAAACCACCTAATTGAATAAAATACATGCATTCGATCTGGTAACTTACACTTCAGTTGTTCATACATCACTTTTTCTGAGTCTGTGCACTCATAATTTTCCAAGTCTTCTGGATACATTTGAGCCATAATAATTATTCCTCCCAAAATCCTACAGTTTTTGTTTTGGATTCAGAATCATAGTGTCCTATAACTAAGGTTCTATCTAAATCTTTATTAAAATGCTGGCAAGAAATTTCATTTAAAAATAAACATCCTGCGCAAGCTTTATCCCTCTCAATACAAATAGGGTCAAAAATACATTTTTGTGCTAATGTATTCGTCTTATTAAGCCATTTGTCAAAATAGGCTTCAAACGTATTAAACAATGATCCAAGACTGAACCCTTGTGAATTTTGACAATATATTAGAATCGCAGGAATTCCTGGGAAAACATATTCAGATAAAGAATCCTTACCCAGCCCACCTATACTTGCTGCAGCTCTTATAAGCAAATGTGCTATTGAATGAATTAAACGATATACATAATAAGTTGTTTTAGCTGTATCTAAGTCTATTTCAGAGAATGTGTGTATGCTTTCAAGATCTATATTATTAATAAACCAAAGCTTAACTTCTTCCTCGGAATCCAGATTTGGCATTTCATCTTCCTCAATATATTTATTTTCAAATAGCCATTTTATAATTTTTGCTCTATCAAATTCGAAAACAACACTTTCGGTCTCCATTCTTGTTGCATATATATTCTTTTTACCCGGTTCTTCTTCTTTAAACGCATGTAATTGCACTCCGTTCTCATAGTCGCACTTCACGCGAGTATAACCGTATGAGCATGTCACAAATGGAATTTTATCACAGGCAAAAGAATTTACTATATTGTATTTTTTTGCCAAAGGTTTAAAATCTTCTGGATTCGCAGTAGTATTCAGCTTCTTAGAAACTTTAATTGCGCAATCAAGATCTGCATTATCTTTAAGACACTTCACCATTGTGTATTCTAAAAGCATCTCTGATTGCTTTCTTAAATTATTTTCACTTATAGAAATTCCACTTTTTATCTGATCAATCATTTCAGAGTATTTATTGCCACATGCATCGTTCGCTAACTCCGTAGCCATTTGTGCAGCCTGATTTTCATCATTAAAGCACCTAAACATCATTTCATAAAATTTAGCATATTGTTTTTCGTATTCATCACGATCTGTTGTAATTCCTTTTTCAATTATACCAAATAACTCATCCTCTGTTATTTTACCTAACCAATATAAAATCACTATGAATTTTCCGTAATCTTCATTTGTAATAAAATTTTCCAATTTCTCATCTATTAAGTCTATTAGATTTAAACTATAAACATAGTATTGTGTTGGGTCCAAAGCATTCTTAGGGCTCAAATATTCGCCACAAACTTTACAGTTCATTCTCATTGGAATCTTCTTTTTACATTCTTTGCAATAAAACGAAAAATCTGTTGAATTCCAATACAGCTTTTGAGTTCCATGCTTTTTACAAGATGGTTGATCTGCTGTAGCAAATCCACATTTGCAAAAGTATATCAATCTAAACTGTGTTAATTCCCTACCACAGTCTACGCATTTTCTCAGCTTTCTATAACTTTCTTCGCTTTTAAACTGATAGACTTTATGACATTTATCACAAAAAAAGGTCAAAGGGCTAATATTTGCAACAACACCTCTTTCTACATCTGAAGAATTTGGTGTTAAGACATTACAAGTTTTACTAGTTAATTCTGCACCAAATCCTGTAACTGAAGAAATTGGACCTTTGCCTTCTCCAAGTTCTCGGTATGACATTACCATCTCATTTATAGTTCTAATTAATCGTTTTGAATTTATATCATCTATTTTCTTACTATTCCAGTGATCTACTTTAGCTATATATTCCTTTCTCTCTGGACTTCTTACAGAAAAATCTATCCATGCCTCTGGTAAATATTTATATAATACCTGTGAACGACCTCTTTTCATTTTTCTTTCATTAGACATACGTTGCCTCCTATTCTAATTCAATAATTACTTGGGAATCTGTATCTCTAAGACTATTCATTATATGATATCCCATGGATTCAAACCCCTTAAATATACTTTCTTCTATCCATGTTCTATCTTCAATCTCAAAGAAAATATCATCAATAAAATGATCGATTTTTTCTTTATATTGATTTCCTAATGAAACAATGTCACCACTAATTTCACATGCATAAGCCTGATATAGTTGTTCTTTTATAGTGTCCTTTTCTATCAAATGATTTTTTACAGCTGTTTTAATGTTTTTCATTTTATAAAAACTACCTACACTATATTGCAATTCAGCCTCATATTGCATAAATAATAGTCCCATAAAGATTCCAGGTATTGTACAATCTATCGCTTTTATAGCCCATCTATTAATTGGCACTGCTTCAACCATAATGTCTTTAAATTCATGGAATTTTTTAAAGTTTTTCAAATAGCTTTGGTCCGTCTCTCTTGATGGCCTCATAATATCAATAACTATGCTAGAATATCTTCTTCCAGTTCTGGAGTATGCCTGAATATACTCTGCCATATTTCCAGGCATTCCAAAGAAAAACATTATATTAAATTTATCGGCATCAACACCGTGTGATATCATTGATGTAGCTATAATTAGATTCAAATCATCATAAACATTATCAGAGTTTTCAACTTGAGCTAATACTTCACGCACATCCTGGAAAGTTTCATCCCCAGTCATTTTTCTTGTAATGAATGGCTTAACATTTTCAGCTCTCAATTCACCATTAATCGGTGTATCTAAAGCTCCATCTACGTTGTTTCCATCTCTCTTTACATTGTTGTATTCTAAAAAAATCCAATAATCTTTTAGAATTTCAAAAGCCTCTTCTTCAGTTAAATCTCCAATTCCTGGTATATTTAAAACTTCACTGATATCTGCAAAATATTTATATACTACTTCTCTCATATACTTCAGGGAATAAACAACTGCATTTATAATTGCTTTACCATACGGCGCATAACCCATAATTAATCTTTGGGTATCCTCTTCATCTGTATATGCATAAAAATTTTTATCAGGATACGGTGATTCACACGGAAATCTTATCGGATCATGATTATATAACTGTGAAATTTGTTCCTTATATGATGATATTGTAGCTGTTGCACCGATTACTTTTACCGCTCTCTTAGATGGGGAAACATTTTTAACATAATAGTTTATGAATGATTCATAATGAGAAGCGTATGTACCTAATGACTCTCTTATAAGATGTAATTCATCTTGTATAAATAATGTAGGTGCAGGATCATACATATTAACTTCTTCAAACCTATCTACTCCAACATCACAGAATTCGGGTGCAGTAGAGTTTACAATGCATCTTCTAGCACTTGTATAGCCATGTTTCGGACATCTATATGGCGCTCCTGATATAATATTTCTAAAATTCGCATTATTTCCTAAAATAGCAAGCTTATCAACTGTACTAATAATTGCTGAAGGTAAATATCTGTAAATCTCCGTATCCACCATATATATTGGCAAAATTCCACCTGATTTACAATTTAGATTACTGCATATATGCATTAATCGATACGTTTCTTCATCAAATTTTACATGAACCGTAGGCATACCACAATATGGACAAATATCTACAATCCTATTTTTGTCCATATCACTCTGAGTCTTATTTCTATACCCTTCAACATCTTCCTTTTTAATTTTATTAGGAGTATTATTATCGCCTACAAAATATCCTAAGGAAAACTCGTCCGTATTGCATATTGATGGATCTTCTCGACGTAAAAGCTCCGCTTGTGCCAGTGTGTTTGCTAAACGCTGAACTTGTTGCACAGATAGTAATCTGAGTGGGTATCTTAGTATTGAGGTAACACCACAATTTTTCCCTCTAAATCTATCAAAAAATAAATTGAACACTAATATTCCTAAGAAAGCTTCGGTTTTTCCGCCTCCAGTAGGGAAGAATAATAATGAAACACTTTCTAAAGTAGTTTTCGCTTTGTCTTCTTCCGGCATTATATTTTTATCACAAGCAACAATGTCTGGTATAAGTGATACAATATATACTATTTGGAATAATCGCCATGTATTATATTTCTTTGATGTATTCTTAAACGCTTTATTCATCAATATGAAACTTTTCTGAACCGATGGATATAATTCAATTATATGTATTCCATATACAAATCTCTTTATTTCTAATTCAAACTCTGCAATTTCAGATAACATTTTTTCATTACCTTTAGCGGTTAAGTTATTTGCTTTATCTTCATGATATTTTTTCCATCTATCTAACTCCTCATACATTTTCTTCTTTATATCTTGAAGAACTAATATAGGATTATTAACTAAATCATCAAATTTAACAGCTAATGAATCGTTTGTTATTAGCCGTTTTTGAACAAATGTTGGTAAGTTATCTGTACTGATTCTATTATTTGATTTATCATAAGTAACTGAACAATTCTGCCCTATCGCCATTTCTTCATTATTATATTTATAATCATCTAAAAAATAATCCAATATAACCGGGGAAAAGCTACCACCTTCCAATGTTACATCTAATCCTGCATTAAATAAAGTTTCAATTGTTATTTTATCTTTACTTTTACTATTAGATTTATGAGTTACATCATTAGATTGAACCATAGAATCGTTTAAAAGAGATGTAGAAACAATAAATCTATCCTTCACCTTTTTCGCATAAATATAAAAATATAAGTGCCAGTTTTGATGAATTGATATATCACGTTTAGCATTGTTCTCTAAAAAGTCATGAAAGCTCTCTTCCGACTTTAAAGCTGGAATGGTTGTTTCCTCATATATTTGGTATGTATATCTTCGCGGGTCTTCATTTAGGCTTTCTTTTAGAAGATCGATATCAGCATCAAACATCGTGTTAATTGGGTGCTCAGGGCCAAGCACTCCATAAGCATCGTCAACCATGATGTCTGATAACTTGACATCAAAATTCGATTCATTTGGATTAATATCTATTTTTTTAAATACCGGCAAAATTTTACGTTTAATTTTCTTGAATTTTTCAGGGGCTGCTATATAATTTTCATATAATTCATCAAAAGAATCATAATGTTCTTCATGCATTAAATTCACATTTTCAAGCATGTCTTTTCGCTGCTGTTCAAGAGAAGGATAAACCCTATAGTAAAACACACCTCTTGGGCATAATTTAATATTTGCATTATAAAATTTATCCTCATTGATATAAAAATCTAATCCTATTGATTCTATAAAAACATCTGAACCAAAACTTGTCCCCACGTCATCAGATTTTGTCAATAACTTTCCTACAAAATACTTGTTTTCCGGATTTTCATTTATAACATATTCTTCGCACTCACCTGTTATCTTTCCTTTGAAATCTTCTAAAATTTGTTCTGCTAATTTTTCTCGTGCTTTTGATAAATCATTTGACATTACTATACCTCTTGATTATTTAAAAAAATTTTTTACTGTATTATATTTAATTCCAATTGACTGGAATATCTTATCCAAAATATCTTCAAAATCATTTTCAAATTCATTATTATATTTGCAAATAATGTATATTGAAAGTCCTAATTCAAAAATATTTTCCGCATTATATTCCATCTCTTTATACTTATCTTTACTATCTTGATACAATATTCTAAATACATGTTCCAATGTTTCATACGATTTAACCTCTTTGGGTAACGTCTTATCCGCCATAAACAGTATCAAAAAATCCTTTAAGTTAGCTATTTCTTCCAAATACGACATATTGATAACATATTCAGTTAACATTTTCCATGAAGAAACCTCTTTATCATTTACTCTTGAAATTTTTTCAATGCATTTCATCAACTCATCTTCATCTATGTTGCCTGCTTTATTTAGCATTTCAGAAGAAACTTCCATCAATTCATGTTCTATTTCTATAAATTCTCTCGAAACACTTTCATTATTCTTGGTTGTATCTGTATTAGTTTTATCTACATCGGAATAATCTTGATTATAAAAATTCAAAGTTTCTAGTTCCATAATTTTGCTTTGTACATTACCTTCAAACTCAAAATATTCCGCGGCAACAGCTCCTTTTGATTTGAAATTACCAGTACCGATTATCCCTTCTCCTGCAAAAATAACCTCGTTTACTTTAACATCGCTATTACAATCCAAGGTATTATTTACAAATACTTTACCCGTACATTCTAATGTATCACATGCTATATTATCAGCAAAGAAATCCCCACCCACAAGAATACTGCCAGCAGCAACTTCTCCTTCACAAAGTAAAGATCTAGAACACATTATCGATTTTGCATTTATGTTTCCTATTACCACAAGCTTACCATTTACTTCTAAACTTTCTGCATTTATATTTCCTTCAACAATAAGGTCATAACATGCATAAATGTTTTTTCCCTTCAAAGAGTTTCCGATTACTGTATATGATTCATTAAAAATAATATCATTATCATTTTCTACCGATTCAGCTATATTCTCATTTTTTATCCTTATGGAAGATGTATCAAATTGTATTGTATCGCCAATTTTATTTCCAGTTTCAATTCTAATCTCAGAAATTTTTTCATTCACACATTGTAATACTGTTGTGTTTAAAATATTTGGAGAAATAATCTTCACACCTTTTTCCCCAAAATCAATAACCAGATTATCGTTTTTATAATCAATAAATGTTCCTTCTCCGAAAGTATGATGCATAAATTTAGTTTTTCCTTTTTCAAATCTAGGCATTCCTATTCTCCTTTCTTGTCAGCTGCTTTTAATAGCTTTATGTATATAGAATCATTTTCTGGTGTTATAACATGTAATATTTCTTTTGCTCTAGTACACGCAACATATAAGTGTCTAATATCATCTTGTGCATACTGTAGCTTATTTTCATAATCTTCTTGTACTTTTTTTATATTTTCCCAATCTGGATTCTTGATTTTATGATATTCACCCAGCGGTAATAGTCCACAAACAATTACCGCTCTAAAGTCAAGCCCTAATACCGAATCAAATTTTATAAATTTAACTCCTCCTGATTCCCCATATCTTGAGCCCCAATCAGATTCATTTTTATACATTTTACAAACCCGAATTCCTTCATCCTCTAACAATGAAGACAATGGTGTTTCTAAATCGTATCTTGGATCATTCCATCCATTAAAACGCTTCCTATATCCAGCATTAAACATAACTACTGCTATCTCGTCATATGGGATTCCTTTTATATCATGAATTTCTCTAATAGATTCATATACAGAACATGCCTCTCCTTTATTTGATTTGTCTTTAAGAGCCTTAATCTTTACATTTTCTCCATGGAACATACTTTTTCCTCTTAAAAACATATCCGGATCCATCTCACTTTCGCTTCCAATAGTTCTAAGATATTGTTTTGCAACTGTAACATATCTGTTTATATATTCATTAATTTCTATACAATTTCTATAATTTCTTTCTATCCTTATATTTTTATTTCCTCCTCGATAATTTGGATACCCTTCTCCAGCATTCCATGGTGCCTTTCCACGTTTTTGTTGTTTCTTTAATTTCTGTGTCTTATCACCACATATTACGAATAAATGATCGTCTGAGTTCTTATTTTCTAAAAGATTATAACAAAGCTTATACCACTCCGTTTCAAATTCTTGAACCTCATCTATAAAAATTCCATAATATCTATCTTTAATATGACCTTTATTAAACTTTATAATTGTATCTTCAGGCCATTTCTCAACACTGTCATGTGAGGCAGAGTATCCATTGTTTTCTAATAAAGTTTTACACAATTTATGGAATGTCATACATCTTACATTATTAGCTCTTAGTCCCGCCTTATCAATAAACCACGTGTATAATGAATATAAGTTATTATTAAAACATGTGATTAAAAACTTTTTATCAGGATTCATAGCTGCTGCTTTAAAACATTTTGCAATTAATAATACACTTTTCCCTGATCCAGCACATGCTAAAATTAATTGTTCTCCTTTATTAATTTTATTTACAATATTTATTTGTTCTTCATCAAGTCGGAAAGCCTTAACCGCTTCATCTTCTGATGTAACAATAAGTAGCTCGTTATTAGCACCTGTCTTTGTTTCTTCATCAATAATACTCGCTACTCGAATTGTTGTATATTCAGGTGCAATACGCTGAAGAATAGCATTAATATTAAGGTCTGTAATTACCATTTTTTCATTAGCAACATTAGTAATTGAGTAATCAAGATAATGTTTTATACATGCATCGAAATTATTTCTAAGCTTTAAAAGATCATCTTTGAACATACAAAAGCTTGTTGCAAATGTCTTTATGTCATTTGCTACACTTGATTCTACCTTTTTTCTCTCAATTTCAGGGAACACACATACCATGCTTACCGAAAATTTTAAAATTCCACTATCATTAATCAACGCTTTATTGTTTTTTAGTTTGTCAGAAATAATCTTGTTTACTCTTGGATAAATGCTTTCTTTATATAATTTCATTGTTAAGGCAAAATTGTCTGCGTCTTTAAAACCGTTGAAAAACTTAAAAAAACATATGCCATCTTTTCTGATTAGGACATGTAAATTTTCATTTTTAATCATCGCTGGATTTACTTTCAAGATTAAATACCCATAATCGTCATTTGAGATAACCTGTCTCACAAAAACTTTTTCATATCTTGATAAATCTATATTCTGATATTCAGAAGGCATTACGTCCATAAATACACCTACTTTCTGTTTAATACAGTTACAATTTCATCGAGTATGTCATCTACTAACCGCTTTGATAATTTCTGCGATAGTATATCTGTAACAACTGCTAGTATTTTTTTACTTTTTTTATCAATCCCTGTATTCACATTATTAATCTTGTAATTTTTGCTTTCATTAACACTATCAATTGTCTTTTCTAATTTATGATGTAATTCGTTTTTCTTTTCTACAAATTCATCTTTAATCTTTGCTTTTTCGAGTTTTTCTTTAGCTTCGTTTAAAGTATCCAATAGTCGGGACTTATCAACAGCTGAATTGAATCCCTCTTCTAATGCTATTTCAGCTTTATTCACATCTTTAGTGATTTCACTAATAACTTTTGCTGAAGAATCATTTCTTTGATGAGACGCATCTCTTATTGTTTTTGTTATTTCTGCACCTACGCCCTCTTTTAGTGCATCAAAAAGCTTATAGTATGCATCATTTTGTTCAAAATCATCACGACGCGCGTTTGGAATTAGCTTATCCGTTATTATAAATAGTTCACCCTGTGTCCACCCATTAAATCTATTTTCTCTAAATATTCCATTTAAGGTTTTATTATCACCAATTAGTATATTTCCTTTACGCACTCTAATTCCAGAAATCTCTTTTTCATATAATGATCCCCACCAATTACAATTACCATACCATCCTAATGCATATAATTCGCCGTCTATAACAACATCAAAATATTCCATCTTGTTAATTTCATCCATCTTTTTCTTATTACGATCAGAATGATATCTATGTACATTAGGTTTATATACCGGTTCTAAATCTTTTGGACTTTCTCCTACAAATATTGGAAATTCCTCTAAACTGTAATCTTTATCTTTCAAATACTTATGTAATTCATCTGCATATATAAATTTTTTGGTTCTATATGGTAATGGTGCAACTTGTGATATGTAGCTTTTAACAGAATAAATATTTAGTAAATCTGAAAAGCCACTTACTTCTTTCATCTCAACTAAAAAATAATGCTTTTCTGTCTTTTCTTGCTTATAGTGCACTTTGGTAACCGTATTAAGAACATCTGCCATATCCATGTCTTCATAACTTCCTGGCACTAATAATTCTCTTAGTTTTTTACAGTCAAAAGTAACCTCGGTTTTAATATCTTCACCCTCTGCACTTGTAGTAAATGCCAATGTATTACAGTAGCTCATTCCACCCAGTCTTCCTATTCCTCGAAAGCCTCTATTATTTGAGCTTCTCTTGCTTGAGCTTCCAATATTCATAAGAGTTTGTACTGCAAGTTCTTTCTTTATTCCAGTGCCATTATCTCTAATTGAAATATATGAACCTTCTTCATCAACTATAATATCAATTCGCATGCTTTGATACTCAAGAACATTCTCTTCAATTGCATTTTCCAGAGCATCAACACTATTTTGAATATATTCTCTATAAATTATTTTTGGATCTGAATACATGCCTGTAGTTAACGATTCTAATGTATATTTCCCTACCTGAACATTTCTTTCTAACATATTACTTACTCACTTTCACTATTTATTCATATATATTCTAATCTTATCTACTAACCCTTCATCTGCAGACAACCATTTTACACTATCAAGGTTTTCTTTCGTCAGCCATTTAGCTGCTTCATGTTCTTTGAGTACAATGTTTCCTGACTTAATCTTACAGATAAAGCAGTCCATTGAAAGATGAAAGTTTGGATAGTCATATTCCACAGTCTCAATCAGTTCTCCAACTTCGATTACTGTATCAAGTTCTTCTTTAATTTCTCTTACAAGAGCCTCTTCAGGACTTTCTCCCTCTTCAATCTTTCCGCCTGGAAATTCCCATCCATCTTTAAACTCTCCATAACCTCTCTGTGTTGCAAAAATGTTTTCTCCATCTATAATTATTGCTGCTACAACTCTGATTGTTTTCATTTTTCACCTTTCTCCCAAGTTTTTACGCTTGCTTTTATTCATGAATATCTATTATATCTTTAGCTTCTATTTTATTTTCAACTCTAATTTCAAAATGAATCTCTTCTGCTTTATCTATCTCCAGATTTACAAAATATGATATAAATGCCCTTGCAATATGTTCTCTATCATTTTTAATAGCATTTGTATAGGGAACCACACATTCTACTATCACAGGAATACCATTATTTTGTAACATTAACAAAACATTTGGATCATATATCCCTATTTCCGATGCAAGTTCTCCACCTATATTCTTAGCACATTCATAGTATATTGGCTCATCAATTAACTCCGTGTCTGTATTCCCATGCCATAAAGTAAAAAAAATGAATACACCAACAATCCCCATACTTTTTCAAACTTCTTCGTTCCAATATTTCCATGCATTTATTTTTAAATCGTCTATTTTCAATTTAGACATAACGTCTTTCATATACTTTAGGTATTCTTTACATGTATTCTTTCCAAGACCATCAGCAAAAAGGCTTTGTTTATTTAACACTCTTGTCACATGGAAACACAGTATCCTATATTTCTCCAATATCTTTTCAATATAATTTATGAGATTCTCTTCTATAGAACCTTCCGGAACAAATAGGTCAAGATTATTCCAAAGTTCCATATATTCAGAGACTTCCTTTCTGTATTTCCAGACAAGTTCCTTTATTTCTGTAGGAAAGGTTTCCGGCATAGATAACTTTATTGTTTTCATTCTTATCTCCTATCCATTCACTATATACTCATACAAATCTTCTCTCACCGGAGTATCCAACATCCACTCTATTTCCACTGCCGTCTTATTGGTATTAGGCATTACAATCTGTTCTACGTTTCCAGTAGCTTTCATTCTGCCAAGGTAGTAGAATTCCTTAGAAATCTTATCATCTTTATTCTTTCTAACAAACAGCTGAACATCAATACCTCTTTCTCTTGCATGGACAAAATTTTGTACGTCTTCTGAGTCTATCTTTCTTCCACTCTTTGAAATTGCTATTAAACGATTAGCACTTACAAAATGGTCTTCGTACTTAGTTGTATCACTTATATCTTCATCTTTATCATAATTAATAAAGACAGGGAAAGTCTTTGTCTTTTTATCAAACTTGTACCCGCCTATATTAAGAGGTACTTCGTTTCTCTCCCAGTTTAATAACCTGCATGCATCTTCATATGTGTACTTTTCATACAGTACAAAGTCTGTGTTCTGATATGTATTACTGTAATTTTTCTCATATCTTGATATACCAAAGGTAATCAGTTCTTCTAAAATGCTATAAAAATCCGGGTTATCTAACATCTCAGAAAATGGCTCTGATATATCATAATCTTCACCTGCTTTTTCTAAAAATACACACTGCGAATATGTCTTTTTACCTGATCCTGCAGGAAACTCATTAGTCATAATGTTAACTATATTTTCTGCACAGTCCTTATCCATCTCTTTGTGATATTTACTTTTAAGTATTTCATTTAGTCTTTCCATCGCCTTATTACGATATTTAAGCAACCTTTGAAGAAGTTCTAATTCATGAATTCTTTTTCCATTAGCAAGCTTCTTAGAAACAAACTCAATAACTTTTTCTTCATCCTCTGATAACCTTATGGTATATTCCTTCTCATACTTTACAAGGAACTTGTAATAAGAACCAAGATTGCCGTTATCAAAGATTCGAAGCACATCCATTTCACCATATTTATCAAAGTCAGTAAGCGCTGGAATGTGTCCCAGCTTATTCTTTAAGTTTAAGTAGTTCTCTTTAATTAGCTTAATGTCACTAAAATTTGCATTGTCTATTGCCTGGTAAATTTTCTTTCTTGAAACTTCGTCAAAATGAACTGTACTTGCTCCAGGAATAACCCTTCCACCCTCAGTAATATATCGCCTAATATTATCCTTGTTATAACTTCTATCTCCTGATAGTGCAATTGGGATCATAAAATTATTGCTATAATTTCCAATAAAATCTAAAATAACAACATATTCTTTCTCCTCTGCTTTACGAAGGCCTCTTCCAAGTTGTTGTATAAATACAATTGGTGATTCTGTAGGTCTTAACATAATTACCTGATTGATCTCTGGTACATCTACACCTTCTGAGAAAATATCTACAGAAAGGATATAATCTAAGGCATCAGGTCCGTCTACACCTGCTAATCTCTCAATTGCAGCAGCTCTCTTTTCCTCAGAATCTTCTCCAGTTAAAACTACAGTGCGCCATCCGTTTTCATTAAACTTTTCAGACAAAGCTCTTGCTTCATCTTTTCTGCTGCAGAAAATTAGCCCTTTGACTCTGTCTCCACTATAGCCAAAATACTCTGCCTGCCTCATTACATTAAGTACACGTTCCTCAGAAGTTAAGTACCTGAAGTTTTCAACTTTTTCTTCTTTAGACTTTCCACCATCTTCTATCGTCTCTAAGTCAGTAATTCCAAAATAATGGAAAGGGCAAAGTAAATCTTCCTCCATAGCATCCTGTAAACGAATTTCATAAGCAATCTGGTAATTAAAAATCTCATAGATATTTCTACCATCTATATTATCATCTCGTTTATCTGGTGTAGCAGTCATTCCAAGCCAAAGCTTTGGTTCAAAATAGTCCATTATTCTTTTGTAGCTATCTGCAGAACTGTGATGTGCTTCGTCTATAATAATTGCATCAAAATGATCCTTTGCATATCTCTGCAAATTTGTATCCTTACTGATAGTCTGTATTGTTGCAAAAACATAATCCTTATCATAATCCTGGGATTTTCCAGTAACTTGTCCCATAGAGACTTTGCCACCAAATACTTTTCGGAAAGATTTCATTGCTTGTTTTGCTATTTGATTTCTATGTACAACAAATAAGACCTTTTTAAAACCTAATTCACGCATGGCAAATGCAGAAGCATAAGTTTTTCCTGTACCAGTTGCCGAAATTAGCAATGCCTTATCTTCTCCTGCAGCATATATCCCCTGCAAGTTATTGATAAATCCTATCTGCATAGAATTAGGTTTTAAACGATACGCTTCTAAAGAAGGTACCTCTTCTTCTCTTATAATTTTTTTCTGCTTCTCGATAATCTTTTTTTCTGTGTATTCTTTTGTGTATATATCAAAGAATTCATCAAAAGCTAAGGCTTTCTTCGAGCTCCATAATTCCTGAAATTCATTAATTATTTCATTAGTGTATTCACCTTGAGCAGTAGATACAATTTTCGTATTCCATTCTTTGTTAGTTGTAAGTGCACTCATCGTCATATTAGAGCTTCCTACAATAATACGATACATTTCTTCACTCTTAAAAATATAGCCTTTAGTATGAAAACCCTCTTTTTCCTGATTGGTTTTATACATCTTTAGTTCAATGTTTTTTAATCCATAAAGAATCTTTAATGCCTTTGGATCACTAAAAGTTAAATAATCTGTGGTAAGGATTTTTCCTGGGATATTACGGTTTTCCAATTCTTTTAACGTTTGCAAAAGCGGAGTAATTCCACCCATTGTAATAAAAGCTACACTTATATAGAATTTTTCGCACGACAAAATTTCATTTTCAATAGTTGAAATGACCTTTTTACCTTCTTTATAATTATTAGAAATAAACTGAGGCTTATATGCTAAATTAGAAGTCACATCTCCTGAAATAAACGCTGTAGCTAAGCCTTGTTTTAATTGTATTATTTTATTTGTATCCATATCTTTTCAATATTTTCTTTAACTACATACTATTTTTTAATCATATGAACAATATCTTTTCCATCTTTTAAAGCTGATTTGCCTTGCTTTATAACTTTATTAGCTACTGGTACAGCTGCTGCTACAAATCCTCCTACTGCTGCAGCTTTATCTATAGCTCCATCAACAATATCTTTCTTTTTCTGCTCTCTTAATGCTTCGCATATAGTGCAGTATCGTTCTGTATTATCTGCCATTACTTTCCAACAATTTGCACACACGTAAGATAATGGCTCTCCACATTTTGTACAAAATTTATCGTTATCTTTAAATTTTACTTTTTTATATGCCTCACAATTTAGATTTATACATCCTTTAAACGCTTTCATTTCATTCTCCTTCGCTTTCAATATATAGTACTTGTTCTGATGTACTAAGCTGTTTTACTATATTAGATACATTTAGTTGTAACTGTGCCCTTTTATTCCAAACTCCATCACTTTTACCTGTATCATTCAAATCACATTGTGCAAGCATATATGCGTTTTTAACTATCGTGCCTTCAATAAATCTTGAATATTCTTGTAACACACTCGCCATTGCTTTTAACTCTCCTTGTTGACAAAATATGCCTGCCTTAAGAATTGATGCTTGATGTATAGCCGAAAAACTTCTATTGATATTTTCCATTTTATCTATAATAAGATTATATTTATTTTTCTTGTTAGCATCATATTCTTTATTTTTTAAATACTTTATATCTGATTGTAATGTAAGCATTAGTTGAAAACTAGAATCCGTTAACGTTTTTATTGACTGTGCTATCATTTGTTTTTTTAAATCTTCATCACTAACACATATTGATTCTCTATATAAGGCAACACCACTATAATATAGACCTAATCTATCATTTTGTTGCCCTGTTAATACTTCTCTTACACTTTCATCTATAGCCTGAATCTGCTGGCTTATCTCAGCAATGGAATCTTGTATTGCTTTTAATTGCAACGCATTTGAAATATCTAATGAGCTCATACCATTAAAATATTTTTCTTCTTTTATTGGAAGTTTTTCACCATATCTTCCATTTTCTCTTACTTGAGCAACCAAACATCCCTTTTCATTTGCAAGCTTAATCGTTCCATTTTTATAATCCTCTATAAAATTATCGCTTACATCTACAACTATCCTCGTTTTCTCTTCTCCCGAGTTTTTCATTATCTTAGAATATATTGGAGACGTTTTAACTTCATCATAAACTTTTTTTGTAATTTGGTTTGCTTCTTCCAATCGAAGATTAAAAGCTTCACTTAATAATTTTGTAGGAAAATCATCATCATATGGAGATAATTCCAATATCTCATTACTTAATAAATCATTCATCACAAGTTCCTCATTAATTTTTAACATTCTTTCTTAGCAATAAATACTCTAATTAAAAATCATTTACTTTATTTCATTATAAGATACCCTTTACCATTTTTCAATGATATTCCAATACCTTAAGGTACATAAAACGCCCAATCAACATAGCAATTTGACACCCTATATAATGTTTCTCAATAAAAAACAGAATAAATCTTCCTAAATAAATTCCTTCTTTCCCATAATACTATCCTGCAAAAATTATTGCCTATTCAGTGCTCCATTCTTTTCAAATTCTTTGGGAAGAAATTCTCTTTTCCCTCTGGCTTCTTCGTTAAAACAATATTCTGTTTAGGAACATCATCATCTGAATTACCAAACAGCACTTTTATTCTGTCCTTCTTTACAAAAGTCAACCATAGCATTGAATACTTGCTTCTCCCATATATTTACTCTCATTTAGAAAAATAATCATCGCTATGCAAAGCAACCAATACATACTTTTACAATCTTTAAATACTCTTTAAAAAACTTTGAATGTATAAGCCCACTTTCTTCGTAATCCGTCTCTTACTGAACAGGTAAAATATTATACCTAAATCATCTCAGTAAGATATTACTACAAATCACTTGCCAATAAAGTTAAACTGCTTTCCTTAACTATAACTCTATCAGCGCCATCTCAAACTTAAAATAGTAATTTATAGCATTCTTTGCAGTATTAATTTTATTCATAAAGAATCAGCTGTTCATACTAAACAGCTGATTACATTTCACCATAAATTCCTTTACTAATAAAAACTGACTCCCAATCTTTAGATTTTTTCTCTAAAAATCGGGAATCAGTATAACTTTAGCTCAAGCTATCTTTCAGTTCTCATATAAACTAATTTCATGCATAACAACTCTGATAAATGTTATTAACTCTTCTAGAATGATAAATCATTTAAAGGTATACTTCCGTCAGAAAGAACATTAACACCTTTAAGCCCATTAGTATATGCAGCGAAATCTAAAGAAGTATAAAATGGAATAATATCCAGATTTTCAAACATAGACATCTGGAGTTCTCTTATTACTTCAGTTCTGTCATTTGCATCAACTGTAGATGCAGCTTTTCTAATCATTTCCTTATATGCATCTGTATTTCCCGGAGCATCCTTATCATAATAACTAATATTAAAAATCAAAATCGGCTCTGCCCATGCAAGGTGTTCAACTCCTGTATCATACTCATTTGAACCGATTTTTTCATGAATATAGTTCCAGTCAATTGCTTCTATCTTCATTTCAAATCCTACTTTTCTCAACTGTTCTGCAAGTGCTTCAGGAATTGTTGTGGAGTTAGTCCATGCATACATTGTGAAAGCAAGTTTCTTTCCATTCTTTTCCAGAATACCATCGCCGTCTTTGTCTTTCCATCCGGCATCAGCAAGAATTTTTTTAGCTTCTTTAGGATTATTTGAGAAGTTCTCTTTAAAATAATCCGAAGCATCAGCGGAATAGTTCTGCATTAAGTCAGTAATCATAGAATAAGCCGGTTTTATTGTTCCGTCTACAGTGTCTGCCAATTTATCTCTGTTGATGGAAAGCGCCAGTGCTTTACGAACATTGTAATCACTTAAAACACCGTCATTTGTATTTACTTCAAAATATGCTGTGTTTGGATAAGTATTCTCTGCTATCGTAATATTGTCTTCTTTATCTAATTCTTTCTTCTGTTCACTGGAAATGTTCGTAATCCAGTCTACATTTCCGTTCTTAAGTTCTTCAGTCTGTGTAAATGCCTCTACATTAAAACGTACATTGACCTTTTCAAATTTTCCCGGTCCCTTATTTTCTACAAGCGGATTTGCACATTTATATTTATCATTTCTTACTAATTTAACTTCTGAACCTGAAACATATCCATTTTCTTCTAACGCATACATTCCATAAGGATGACATCCCCACATAAGTTCTTCATTAGACATTGTCGTCAGTTCATCTTTGTCAATAACAATAACAAAGCCTGCACAGAAGTAATACTGCATATTAGATCTGAATTCTGATAGATGTAGTGTTACCTGTCTGCCATCGATGTCCATAGATTCAATGTTATCATATCCATCTGCATATGGACTTACTTCCAATCCATGATTAATTGAAGCCACTACGTCTTCAGGTTCTACCTGCTCTCCTGTTGAATAATACATTCCTTCAGGAACATCAAAAGTTGCTGTTTTACCATCTTCACTTATCGACCAATTCGTGCAGACATTATCTTTCATCGTATTTGTATCAGGGTCCCACTGGAACAGTGAACTGGAATTCAGACCCTGCGCTGAAGATGTACTGTCAATCTGATAAGTGTCCAGTCCATACCACTCACTGTCGATAATTGCCAGTTCGTTATCTGATTTAGCATCTTTACCGCCACAGGCCGTCATTGTGAAAATCAACGTTGCAATTAAGCCCATTACCAATAGCTTCCTTCTCATTTTATAAGTCCTCCTTTTCATCTTGTTTAATTAATAGAGTTTTAACAGAGTTATTTTTCCAAAGGATGGAAACATGCCACTTGATGTCCTTCTCCAATCATTACACTTTGTGGTTCATTTAATTTACATTCTTCTGTAGCATATCTGCATCTCTCACAATACCTGCAGCCCTTTTGAAGATTAATCAGACTTCCCGGATCACCTGACATGATTTCCTTTTCTCTGCCTCTGAGCGTAGGATCTAAAATAGGTGCTGCATCAAGTAATCCTCTAGTATACGGATGTCTTGCATTTTCTACAATTTCTTCTGTCGGTCCGCATTCTACCAGTTTACCAAGGTACATTACCGCAATACGGTCACTGATATATTTAATTACATTAAGGTCATGTGTAATTACTAAATAAGTAAGTTCTAATTCTTTCTGTAAATCCAAAAGCAGATTGAGTATCTGCGCCTGAACCGATACATCAAGTGCGCTTGTCGGTTCGTCTAAAATCATGATCTTAGGATTAAGCGCTAAAGCACGTGCAATAGAAATTCTCTGAAGCTGACCTCCTGATAATTGATGAGGGTATGTGTTTAGATATCGCTGATCCATTTTTACCATATCTAAAACGTCTTTTGCTCTTTCTTTTGCTACTTTATTAGGAACGCCATGAATCTTCATTGGACGAATAATAGAACTTTCAACAGTCTGTCTCGGATTTAAATTAGATGCAGGATCCTGAAAAACAACCGCAATCTCACTTCTTAACTTCCTGATATCTTCTCGATTTGCCTGTTTTAAGCTTATTCCATCAATTACAACATCACCTTCAGTGATTTTCGTTAGGTTTAAAATCGTTCTTGCAATAGTAGTCTTTCCGCTACCTGACTCTCCTAGCAGACCAAGAATTTCTCCTTTATGTATATCTAAATTAACATCATCTACGGCTTTTACATAATTTATCGTTTTCTTTACGAGTCCCTTTTCGATAGGAAAGTATTTTTTTAGACTTTTTAATAAAATCATTGTATTATCTTCCATATTACTTATCTTCCTTTCTCTCAAGGTGACAACGATAAAAATGTTCGTCCGTCAGATAAACTGTAGGTGGCGTTTCATTAAAGCATTTTTCCATTGCATATGGACAACGATTTGCAAATCTGCATTCCGGTTTCTTTTCTGTAATTCTCGGTACTGATCCATCAATAGTTTTTAATCTTCCTTCCGCCTTTCTTTTCCTTGGCAAAGCTTCCATCAGAAGTCGTGTATATGGATGAGCCGGATTCTTAAAGATTTCAAATACATCACCACTTTCAATCATTTCACCTGCATACATAATTCCAATTCTGTCTGCAATTTCTGCAACCAAACCGAAGTTGTGCGTGATTAAAAGTATTGCTGTACCGAATTTTTCTTTAAGTTCTTTCATAATCTGAAGGATCTGTGCTTCAATGGTTACATCCAGAGCCGTAGTCGGCTCATCTGCAATCAGAAGTTCAGGATTCCTTGATAGCATCATTGCAATCATTACTCTTTGTCTCATACCGCCGGAAAGCTCATGAGGAAAGCTCTTTATTCTCTCTTTAGTATCAGGCATCTTCACATCATTAAACAACTCAATTACTTTGTTCCATGCTTCTTGTTTATCCACCTTATCTAAAAAAATTGCTTCTGCCACCTGCTGGCCTACCGTGTACACAGGATTCAAAGAGTCAAGAGGATTTTGGAAAATCATACCGATTTCTTTTCCCCTTATTTTTTCCATCTGCGCTTCATTGATTTCACGTAAATCAGTTCCTTTAAATATAATTTTTCCATCAATTTTCTCATTTCCTCCCGGAAGAAGGTTCATTATACTATGTGCAACTGTAGATTTACCACAACCTGATTCCCCTACAACCGCAAAAACCTCTCCTTTATTAATGGAAAAATTAATCTGATTCACAGCAGATAAATATCCTTCTTTGATTTTGTAGTCTATAGATAAATTTTCAACTCTTAGTAATTCTTCGCTCATATTCATCCCCCTCTGTTACTGTGACTTCATATGAGGGTCAAGAATATCTCTAAGCCCTTCGCCCAGTAAATTAAATCCAAAAGTAGTGTACACTAAAGCAATTCCCGGAAATATGCTTAACCATGGAGCTCTGGTTATGTACTTGATTCCTACAGAAATCGCAAGGCCCCAATCCGGTGACGGCGGTTGTGAACCCAATCCAAGGAATGAAAGTGTAGTCGTTGACATAATTGTTCCCGGCAGATTCAGTGATACCATTACTATAAGTGAAGGGATAATATTTGGAAGAATATATCTGAACATTAGTGCCGGAGATGACTCGCCAAAAGCCTTTCCCGTTTCTACAAATGCCATATTCTTCAAGGACAGGGTCTTTGCACGAACTGTACGGGCATAACTCGCCCATGCAACAAAGGATATCGCAATAATCGTATTGGTTAACCCTTTACCAATCATAGTCACTACTGCAAGTGCAAGAATAGTTCCCGGAATACACCATGTAAGATCTGTAAGAAACGAAAGTACTCTGTCTACCCATTTCCCAAAGAATCCACACATAAGGCCAATACTGACACCCAGTGTCAGCTGCAGCACTGCTCCCAGACAGGCTACCCAGAGCGCAATTCGTGATCCGAATAATACTCTCGAAAACATATCTCTGCCTAAATCGTCTGTACCGAACCAGAACTCTGCACTTGGTGGTGCAAATCGCGGTCCGACATTTTGTTCCGTGTATTCATACGGTGCTAAAACTCCCGCAAAAATAGCACAAAGCAGCACGCTGAGCAGGATAAGCAGACCAATCATAAAATTTTTATTTTTTTTGCATTCCTGTAATGTTTCTTTTACTCTATCATCCATTTAGTTGTCACCCCCCGCAAGTGAAAGTCTGATACGAGGGTCCAGCATACCCATAATAATATCGCTCAGAAGATTACAAATGACAGTTAATATTGCAATAAGAAGAAGAACTGCCTGCACTACACGTATATCCTGAACAATGATTGAGTTCAGCAGGAGATTTCCCATACCTGGTAGCCCGAATATTTTTTCAATAACTACAGCACCTGAAATAAGCCACGGGATGGACATAAATGCCAGTGTTGTAACTAAAATTAATGCATTCCTAAGTACATGTTTAACCATTACAGTTCTCTTTGAAAGTCCTTTAGCATATGCAGTTGTTACGTATTTCTCATTAAGTACTTCCAGAACTTCTGTTTTTGTGATACGAAGAGTACCTCCCATGCCGGCCAGCACTGTTGTCGCAATAGGAAGAATATAATGTGCCGGGCTGGAATAACCACTTATCGGTAGTATTCCAAGCTTTACCGAGAATAAAAGTATAAATAGTGCGCCTAACCAAAATGCCGGTACTGCAGTCATCAATAGCGAGAAATTAACTGTAAACCGGTCAAAAAGCGCATCTTTCTTTATTGCGCAAAGAAGTCCTAATGGCAAAGCAAGAAGTAGTTCAATAAGAAGTGACCATGCACATAATCTAAGGCTGTATGGTATTCTTTGTTCCATTAAGCTCCATACAGATGCTTTATATCTTACTGAGTTGCCAAAATCACCATGCACTGCCTTAACAGCCCATTCTTTATACTGTGTTAAAAACGGCTTGTCATATCCAAGCTCATGTGCAATTTCCTGTTTCTTTTCTTCAGAAACTTTACCGTCTACTACCATATCTATCGGATCACCCGGCATCATGTACATAAGTGAAAAAACTAAAAATGATACACAGATAACCAGTAATAAACCCTGCACGATTCTTTTAATAATATAGTCCCTGATAATTACATCTCCCTTCGCAATAATTAAATCCTCATATACATCCTGGTGTAACATCTTACGCCCCACGCTTTACCTTCGCGAAGGAAAAATTCAAAAGTAGTTACACGTGTTTCAGGATTCTTCGCAGAAACTGCTACAAATACCGTATCCTTGTCGTATAAAAGAATAACCGGTACTCCTCCATAGTTAGCAACTAATTGATTATCTTTAACTTCCACAACACAATGTGAAGGCATTCCTTCTTCTGCGTAATAGTCTCCACAAAATGCGTCTTTCATCGAAAATTCATTTCCGGATGGATTCGACCATGTATGATATGTATCTAATGGAAGGTCCATAATATAATTGTAACAGGCCCATATTACCGGCTCTACATCCACATCTCCTTCATTACAAAGAACTGCTGCAGAATATCCTCCCTCAAGAAGTCCTCCATGCGAAGAAACTCCATGAAGACCACCGGAATGTTCACAGACTCTTCGTCCGTTTATTAATCGTTTACTAAGTCCCAGACAGTAATAAGGTTTTTCTCTTAAAGGATATCTTTTCCCAACCATAAGCTCTACGGCTTCTTCCGGGATAATCTGCTTTCCTTCAAATCGTCCTCCATTTTCTATCATCTGATAGTACTTTGACATATCTGCTGCTGTAGATTTTACACAAGCACAACCTCTGAATGGCGGAAGTACAGACCAATTATCATCACATACAAGTTCTCCGGTATCTTCATCAATTTCAAACAGACTTGTAATGTTTCCATCTTTGGCAATTTCTCTTGCTTCGCTTCCATCGAGATCAAGAACAGTTCTGTTCATTCCCAATGGTTTAAAAATTCTTTTGTCAAGGAACTCTTCCAGAGGAATTCCTGCTGCCTTATCCACAATATACGATAGAATTGCGTATCCTTCATTTGAATAGCTCATATACTCTCCGGGACCATCAATCACTCTGTATTTACCATTTGAGATGTAATCCACAATTTGATCGATAGAGTCCATTTTGTTCGGAGCTGTATTCAGCATAGCTCTATACCATTCACTATCACGTTCTATACTATTCATTGCAATTGACCATTCAAGAGGCGGAATAGGTGGAATTCCTGCTCTGTGTTCAGCTAAAACTCTCACAGTAATACATTCATCAGGAGAATTTGGTACATGAAACTCAGGAAAATACTTTGCGACCGGGTCATCGAGACTCATTTTTCCTTCTACATGAAGAATCGCACAAGCTAAAGCGGTCATGGACTTACTCATAGATGCAATGCCATATATAGTATTTTCATCCGGCTTGGTTTTGCCACCTTCCCGCATATATCCGAATCCTTCTTCAAAAATGACTCCCTCCGGTCCTCTAATTGATACTGATATGCCGGGATAATTTTTTTCTTTTCGCATATTTTCAATATATATTTCCAGTGCCTGTTTATCTCTAGTCATTTTTCATCTCCGTTCCTGTTTTTCAGAATTTTTTAAATTCTTATACTTTTTAAAAAGCAAGTTTTATGCCAAAATAAAGTTTTCTTTAATCCTCTATTTTGCTTGATTTTAAAAATTTAATCCTAATAATTCAGTTCTTAAAATAGGATTATAACTTGTTTTATCCTATTTGGTCGTGGTCATTTTATTCCTTATTAGTGTTAAATTTTATTCCCCAGATTCACAAAATATCTGCCATATTTATATTATTAATCGAAAAGGTTACGCAGAACAAATAAAGCAAAAACACATCATCATTTCCAAAAGATGCTGCAAATAGAAAATCCATTACTCAGAGACCCCAATCTTTTGAACAGGGATTATTTTATCTCCGAGATAGCTTTTGCGACGCCATCTTTTATATGGTAAAATCGACATTTCTTTTTAAAAATAAAAAAATGCATGCAAAACTAACATGCAGATAAAAAAGTATGAGGACACAGGAAACTATATGGGCAAAAACATTTTCATACCCCGTTAAATCATTTTTCTCTAATTCATCTTTCACTTAAAACAATTGACCTTATATTAAGTCAAGTATATAATCTAAGCAGTATATATTCAAACACATATAGTTTAATATAGATTATATTGTTTTATCTATATTGGAGGTTTTCATGTTTAGTAAAAAAGAATACTTTTATCAGGTATATAAAGAACGCAGTTTTTCAAAAGCTGCTGAAAAACTCTTTATTTCCCAGCCATCGCTTAGTGCAATTATTACAAAAGAAGAAAAAAAAATAGGTGCACCGATTTTTGACAGAAGTAATAATCCCATTTCACTGACTACTATCGGAGAAAAATATATTGCTTCCTGTGAAAAAATTTTTCTTATCGAAGATGAATTTATGAACTATATAAGTGCGTCGGAAAAATTGATTACAGGTCGTCTTTGTATCGGTAGCAGTCATGTTTTTATGTCCACAATTCTGCCTAAAATTATTTCTAATATGTCTATTAAATATCCCGGTATCCAGTTAGAAGTTATCGACCTTGACAGTGACGACTTAAAAAAACAGTTAAGCAGCGGTTTTCTCGATCTGATTATCGATAATAATGAGCTGGACGAAAAATTCTTTGAAAGCTGTCCCCTTGGTACAGAATATCTGCTATTAGCAATTCCTAAAAGTCTCCCGATCAACAAAAAGTTTACCAGTGAACGATTAACCTACAACGATATCGTCAATAACGTTCACTTAGATAAAAACATTCCCTGCATCAATATCTCTGCATTATCCAAAGTTCCATTTGTACTAATGCATAAAAATTATGATACAAGAATTCGTGCGGAACAGATTTTCCGGGATAACAGGATTTCACCTCACGTACTGTTCGAAATGAATCAGCTTGCAGGCATCTTCAGTATAATCTCTTCCGGGATAGGTGCATCTTTTATCAGTGATACACTAATAAAAAAATCACCTGCAACCTCTGTACATCTTTATTATTACAAAATAAACCATCCCTCCACTGTAAGAGCGGTTCTAATTCAGAAAAAGAAAAACAAATATACTACGCCGGCAATAAAAGAATTTATTCATATTGCACAACAATCACATACACTTACGGAATAAAAAAGGGGCTGTAAAAAAACTCCCCATAAAAAAAACCGCTGAAGTCTTATGACATCAGCGATTTTTTGGTATAATTAATGTATGCTAA
>RCNI01000589.1_pt1 | contig 25707 bp, 20 predicted proteins | sample 2041151 | NCBI WGS metagenome assembly RCNI01 (sample SAMN09708214, study PRJNA481090) | feces metagenome | isolation source: feces | place: Antarctica: Albino Rookery | reverse complement strand
GCCGTCTCGAAATAGAGGTGCGGTTCGATGCCGTGCCCGATCCAAAATTCGGGGAAGAAGAGGTTGAAGACGCTGAACAGATAGGCGATACCCGTACTGTTGGCGACCAGTGAATCCATATTGAAACTGAAGTGCAGTAACTGATGCCATGCATTGACGAAGAATTCGCGTCCGAAGACGAACAGCGAGATGGTCGATGCGATCCACAGTGCATAACGCACGTAGATGTTGTCCGTGAACAGCATGCTGCCGACCATGATCGGTACGGCCAGAATCCATGCTCCGAGACACGAGCGTTTGAGTTGTGCGTAGTGCTCCTTGCGCAATTTTTCGGCGGTGGCTGCGGCGCGGTCTCGATCCTCGATCAGAAGGTCGTAACCTGCGGCCTGTACTGCCGCTTTCAACTTTTCGACCGAACACAGGTCGTTGTCGAATGTAATCTGTGCCGTCTGAGCCGCGAAATTGACGCCTGCCTCCCGGACTCCCTTCACTTCGTGCAGTGTCTTATCGACACGCACGGCGCAACCCGCACATCCCATACCCACAACGGGAAGTGTGCAAGTCGTGACTTTTGACTTCTTGTTTTCCATACCGCAAAGATACGATCCGTGCGGAAGGAAGGTGTTACATAATTATGGATATGATTTACAAGATTCTGCCTAAATCTCGTCGAGCGTCTTGAGCGGATGCTCCTTGGCCTGACGAAAAGCCGTGGGGGAGATCCCCGTGACGTTGCGGAACTGCGCACTGAGGTGGGCAACGCTCGAATAGTGCATCTTGTGGGCAATTTCGCTGACGGTCAGTTCGCCGTAGGTGAGCAGTTCCTTGACCCGCTCGACCCGTTGCGCCACGTAGTATTTTTCGATGCTCGTGCCGTTGATTTCCGTGAAAAGTTTGCTCAGCGCACTGTAATCGCGACGAAGTCGTTCCGAAAGGTATTCCGAGAGGTTCTCTTCGCTTTCATCATTCTGATAGTGAACACGTTCGATGATTGCCGTGCGGATCTCGTCGGCGATGCGCTGTTGCTGGTCGTCAAGCAGTTCGAAACCCACGTCATGAAGTTTTTGTTTGAGTGCGGTACGATGCTCTTCAGTGACGGGTTCGCGGACAACGGCCAGCCCCAACTCGACTTTCAGAGGGGTGAATCCTTCGCGTTCGAGCAGGTCTCGGACAAACATGATGCAGCGCGGGCAGACCATGTTTTTGATGTGCAATTCGTGTTGTTGTTCCATGGCGGGAGTAAATGACGGAAGCAAAGATACGAAAAGAGCGTCAATATGCAACGATTTTCCCCGTTGCGTGGAAAATTGGCGAAAACGGCGCGAAGTTTGGTATCGGGTGAAAATCATAGACTACAATTTTGATTTCTGCCGATAGGTTTGTACCTTTGCCTACTATTTTAAAGGAAATGGCTGACAACAACAAAGAAATACTGGAAAACATCCAAGATCAGGAGTATAAATACGGTTTTACGACCAATATCGAAACCGATAAGATTCAAAAAGGACTTTCGGAAGAGATTATCCGCCTGATCTCGGAGAAGAAGGGCGAACCGGAATGGATGACCGAGCGTCGCCTGAAAGCCTACCGTTACTGGCTTACGCTGACTCCGCCGACGTGGGGGCACCTTACGATCCCCGATATTAACTATCAGGATATCATTTATTATGCCGCTCCGAAACAGACGCGCAAACTCGATTCGATGGATGAAGTCGATCCCGAATTGAAACGTACGTTCGACAAACTGGGTATTCCGCTTGAGGAACAGATGGTTTTGGCGGGTGTCGCCGTGGATGCCGTCATGGACTCCGTGTCGGTGAAGACCACCTTCAAGGATACGCTGGCCGAGAAGGGTATTATCTTCTGCTCGATCTCGGAGGCGATTCGCAATCACCCCGACCTCATCAAAAAATACTTGGGTTCGGTTGTCCCCTACAAGGACAACTATTATGCCGCACTCAACGCCGCCGTGTTCTCCGACGGTTCGTTCTGCTATATCCCGAAGGGTGTCCGTTGTCCGATGGAACTTTCGACCTACTTCCGTATCAATGCTGCGGAAACGGGGCAGTTTGAGCGTACGCTGATCGTGGCCGACGAGGGTGCTTATGTAAGTTATCTGGAGGGTTGTACTGCGCCGATGCGTGACGAGAATCAGTTGCATGCCGCCGTCGTCGAGATCATCGTCGAGAAAGATGCCGAGGTAAAGTATTCGACGGTTCAGAACTGGTATCCGGGTGACAAGAACGGCAAGGGCGGTATCTACAACTTGGTGACCAAACGAGGCATGTGTCACGAAAACGCACGTCTGTCGTGGACTCAGGTGGAGACCGGATCGGCCATTACGTGGAAATATCCGAGTTGCGTGCTCAAGGGCGATAATTCGGTGGGCGAGTTCTATTCGGTGGCGATCACCAACAACTATCAGCAGGCTGATACGGGTACGAAAATGATTCATGTGGGCAAGAATACCCGCAGCCGCATCGTGTCGAAGGGTATTTCGGCCGGCAAGAGCCAGAACTCGTATCGTGGTCTGGTGTCTGTGGCCAAATGTGCCGACAATGCGCGTAACTACTCGCAGTGCGACTCGCTGCTGATAGGCGACAAGTGTGGTGCACACACCTTCCCCGAAATCGACGCCCGCAACCGTACCGCCGTTCTGGAGCATGAGGCTACCACATCGAAGATTTCTGACGACCAACTTTTCTACTGCAACCAGCGAGGTCTTTCGACCGAGGATGCCGTGGGGCTGATCGTGAACGGTTATGCCCGCGAGGTGCTGGCCAAACTGCCGATGGAATTTGCCGTTGAGGCACAGAAACTGCTGTCTGTCAGTCTGGAAGGATCGGTCGGATAACGGATAAAACGGAATTTATTCACAGTGAAAAAAGATTACGAAAGATATGTTAAGAGTTAAAAATCTGCATGCAACGGTTGAAGGCAAGGAGATCCTCCGCGGTATCAACCTTGAGGTGAAACCGGGCGAAGTACACGCCATCATGGGTCCCAACGGATCGGGCAAATCGACTTTGGCGTCGGTTTTGGCGGGTAACGAGAAATTCACCGTCACCGGGGGCGAAGTGGAATTTATGGGCAGGAATCTGCTGGAGATGTCGATCGAGGATCGTGCCCGTCTGGGGTTGTTCCTCGGATTCCAGTATCCGGTCGAGATTCCGGGTGTGACGATGGCCAACTTCATGAAACTGGCCGTAAACGAGCACCGCAAGTTCCGTGGTGAAGAACCGCTGACGGCGGGAGAATTTCTGCGCCTGATGAAGGAGAAGAGCAAGGTTGTGGAACTTTCGTCGAAACTGACTTCGAGGGCTGTTAATGAGGGCTTTTCGGGTGGAGAGAAGAAAAAGAACGAGATCTTCCAGATGGCGATGCTCGAACCGAAACTTGCCATTCTGGACGAGACGGATTCGGGTTTGGATATTGATGCCCTGCGCATCGTTGCCACGGGTGTCACGAAACTCCACACCAAGGACAACGCCACGGTGGTCATCACGCACTATCAGCGTCTGTTGGATTACATCGTACCCGATGTAGTGCATGTACTTTACAAGGGACGTATCATCTACACGGGCGACAAAACCCTTGCTTTAAAACTCGAAAAAGAGGGCTATGACTGGCTCATCAATCAATATCAGGACTAATGAAAGCACTGCAAGAAATCATCGGAGGTTTTTCTCGGATCAACGACGGCACATTGTCGGTTACGGGTCTTACGGAGAAACCCTGTGCGGCGATTGACCCCGAAAATCTTGACATCGAACTCAGAGACGGGGCATCGGCGCGTGTCGTGGTGCTGCACACTCGTCCTTCGGAGTGCCGACTAAGGGTAAATGTCGGTCGTGCTGCGCATCTCGAATTTACGGAACTTTTCTTGGGAGAGGTGAAACTCGATGCGGAGATCGACCAGATGCAAGGTTCGGAATGTCGTGTGACGGGTTTTGCACTGACGGGTTCGGAGTGCGATTTTCGCATAAACTTCAACGAACCACATGCCTCCAATACGCTCCACGGATTGTTTATCATCGGTGGCGAAGAGCACTTCTCGTTGAACCTCCATACGCGCCACATGATACCCGACTGTACGAGTGATTCGTGCATCAAGGGCGTGGCTTCGGACGAGGCAAAAGGACGTTTTTACGGTCTGGTTTATGTGGCTCCCGATGCCCAGCGCACCGATGCCCGGCAACAGAGCCGTAATATCCTGTTGAGCGAATCGGCCCAGATCAATACCAAACCTCAGTTGGAAATCTATGCCGATGATGTGAAGTGTACGCACGGCGCGACGGTCGGACAGATGGACAACGAGGCGATTCTTTACATGCGTCAGCGCGGTTTGAGCGAGATGCAGGCACGGGCACTTCAGATCGAGGGTTTTGCTTCGGATGTGGTGTGTCGTTGCGGCATCGAGGAATTGCACGAACCTCTGATGGAGTTGATCAGCAACAAAATGCAACAATTACAGTAAATTATGTTTCAAGTCGAAGAGATACGCAAGGAGTTCCCGATTCTTCAGCGCACGGTCTATTCCAAACCGCTGACTTACTTGGACAACGGTGCGACGGCTCAAAAACCGCGCGTGGTTTTGGAGACCGTCAATAAGGTCTATTCCGAACTGAACAGCAATGTTCATCGCGGTCTGCACTACCTTTCGGAAGAGTGTACCGAGTGGTACGAAGCATCGCGCGGGGAGATTGCCCGTTTTATCAATGCCCGCGAGAAGGAAGAGGTCGTCTTTACGGCAGGTGCCACCGCATCGCTCAACACTGTCGCACAGGCATGGGGCAGTCGTTTCGTGCATGCGGGCGACAATATCGTGATCAGCGAGATGGAACACCACTCGAACATTGTGCCTTGGCAGTTTGTGGCCGAGCGCATGGGTGCCGAGATCCGCGTCCTGCCGTTTAATGACGAGGGTGCATTGTGTTTGGATCGCCTTTCGCAACTCATCGACTCGAATACCAAGGTGGTGGCCGTTACGCAGGCTTCCAATACGCTTGGAACCCGTCCCGATCTGGAACAGGTGATCCGTGCCGCACATGCGGTCGGTGCAATTGCCGTGGTGGACGGATGTCAGGGCGTGGTACACGGAGGTGTCGATGTGCAGGCTTTGGATTGCGACTTCTACGCATTTTCGGGACATAAACTCTATGCTCCGACGGGTGTCGGCGTACTTTATGGTAAACGAGTTCTGCTTGAAGCAATGCCTCCGTTTATGGGAGGTGGAGATATGGTTGATCGCGTTTCGTTCGAGAAGACGACCTATGCCCCGATTCCGTTGAAATTCGAGGCGGGAACATCGAACTTTGTCGGCGGCATCGGATTGGGCGAAGCCGTAAAATTCCTGCGCGGTCTGGATCTGAAGGCTGTCGAGGAGCATGAGCACGAATTGGTGCGTTATGCCACCGACGAGATGATGAAGATCGACGGAATGCGCATCTACGGAAATACAGCCGACAAGTGTGCCATCATCTCGTTCAATGTCGATGGGATACACGCCTCGGATATGGGTATGATCCTCGATAAGTTGGGCGTTGCAATCCGTACGGGTATGCACTGCGCCGAACCCGTCATGACGCATTTCGGCGTGCCGGGTATGTGTCGTGCATCGTTTGCCCTGTATAACACTGCCGAAGAGGTGGAGCGACTTGTCGCCGGCGTGAAGCGTGCCGTCGGGATGCTCCGATAATTAAGAAACCGAAAATATACTTGATAATATATGTTTGTCGTACTTGAAGGATTGGATGGCGCGGGAAAATCGACACAGATTAATTTGTTGCGCGAATATTTCCGCCTTCGGGGCATCGAAACGGAATACATTCATTTTCCGAGATTCGATGCGCCGATTTACGGAGAGCAGATTGCCCGTTTCCTGCGAGGGGAGTTTGGTCGGGCCGACGAGGTCGATCCCTATTTGGTGACCCTGCTTTTTGCGGGTGACCGTGCCGATGCGGCACCTCAGATCCGTGAGTGGCTTTCGGAGGGACGGGCTGTCGTGCTGGATCGTTATGTGTATTCGAACATCGCTTATCAGTGCGCCAAACTCAAGACCGATGAGGAGCGGAAGAAGTTGTGCCGGTGGATTCTCGACTTGGAATTTGGCCATAACAGCCTGCCCCGACCCGATGTGTCGTTATTTCTGGATGTGCCGTTTTCGTTTACCCGACGCAAGTTGAAGGAGCAGCGCGAAGGGGATGACCGTGCCTATCTGAAGGGCGGACACGACATTCACGAGGATTCGCTCGCGTTGCAGGAGCAGGTGCGCCATGTATTCCTGACGGCCGCAGAAACCGATCCCTCGCTTCGGGTGGTTGATTGCAGAATGCCGACGGGCGAGATGGAGACCCCGCAGGCTGTTTTTGATAAGATTCGCCGAGAGATCGAAACAATCAACCGCCGATGAAAAACCGCCGATTGTTCAGAATGGTGGCACGTGTGTGTCGCGTGCTGTTTGCATTGACCTTTGTGGTGTCGGGCTTCTCGAAAGTCATCGACCCGTGGGGGACATCGCTGAAAGTCAGCGAATATCTTTCGATTTACGGGCTGGATTTTCTGGATCCTGCCGCCATGACCTTTTCGATTTGGTTGTGCGGTGCGGAGTTGATGATGGGACTTATGTTGCTCTTCAAGGTTCGGATTCGTTTGATTTCGATTTTCGCTCTTGTTTCGATGTGTTTTTTCACGATCCTCACCCTGCTCAGTGCCACGCTGATCCCGGTGGAGGATTGCGGATGCTTCGGCGAGGCGTTGAAACTCTCGCCGTGGGCGACTTTCTTCAAGAATCTGGTGCTGTTGCCGATGGCGGTGGTGATCTGGTGGCGTTATCGTCCCGATAAGATCTTCGCATTCAAGCCGTTGGAGTTGGCACTTACGGTGCTTTTCTTTACGGTGGCTATGTATGTCGGCTATTATTGCTATATTCATTTGCCGTTGATCGATTTCCTGCCGTATCGTATCGGGGTGAATATCCGCGAGGCGATGCACGCATCGCAAACCGAGAAAGAAGAAGCCGAAACGATCTTGGTTTACCGCAATATCGCAACGGGCGAGATCCGCGAATTTCAGTTGGATGATCCCGAATGGCAGGATGCCGAAAAGTGGGAGTGGGTCGATACGCGCACGACAAGCGATGAGCCTTCGATCCGTCCGCTTGTCAGCGAATTTGCCCTGCGCGATCCGTCGGGCGATATTACCGAGGAGGTGATCACCACGCCCGGTCGTCTGTATATGATCTGTATTACGGATTTGAGCGATATTCCCACAAAATGCCTCAAGCGTTTGCAGGATCTTGTCAAACATGCCGCCGGGGAGGATGCACGTGTGGTCTGCCTGACGCCTACGCCGATGTACGACCACTCGCATTGCGATTTCGGAGCGGGCGAGATGCCGTGCTACAATATCGACGCCACGACCATGAAGACGATGCTGCGTGCACGTAACGGCGTGGTGGTATTGGATGACGGCACGATCTCGGCCAAGATGAATTGTCGCGACGTGGCGTTCTGAAACAGAACCGAAAAAGAATTTGACGGATGATTTCCCTTCTGGGGGTGTCATCCGTTTTTATTTTTAGGAGTAAAATGATTTTGAGCGTATGAAATTTGCATAAAATCCGTATATTTGCATAATGGCAAGAATTTTTCTTATGCGAAAAAAAAGAATCTTATTCCTCTCTCTTGCGCTGGCGATGAGCCTGTCTCTTGCAGCGCAAAATACAGCCCCGCAAACGAAAAAAATGATCACACGCGGTTGTGAACTTTTCGAATTGGGGCGTTGGGCGGATGCCCGACACGAATTTCAAACGGCCCGGCGCGAATTGTCGGCTGCCGATCGGGATTTAAGACAACAGGTCGATTATTTCTTGGCGGCGTGTGCCGTCGAATTGGGTAACGGCGATGCCGTCGTGGCGTTGCTCGATTTCAAAGATCGTTATCCGGGATCGGTCTATACGGATGATGTCGATTTCTCGCTGGCATCGTACTATTGTGCCAATGGCGATATGCAACGTGCGGCGGAGTTTTTCAATAAGGTGGATTATGGTTCGCTGAATGCCTCCCGAAAAGAGCAGTACAACCTGCGTATGGGGTGTGTCGAGTTCTCGAACGGGAATTACGACAGGGCATTCGCCTGCTACGACCGCATCAGTCCGAAGAGCGAATATGCCGATCATGCGACGTATTACAAGTCGTATATCTGCTATCAGCGCGGAGATTTTGCGCTTGCCAAACAAGGTTTCAATTCATTGCGCCGTAGCGAGAGTTATGGCGATGTCGTGCCGTACTTCCTGCTTCAGATCGAATTTCAGGAGGGTAATTATGCCTATGTGACCGAGAACGGCGACAGATTGGTTCGGAAGGCTGTACCCGAACGCCGTGCCGAGATCGAGCGCGTCGTGGCGGAGGCGTGGTTCCGTATGGACAACTACAACGAGACGCTCACCCACATGAATGCCTACACGACGGCGGGCGGTAAGGAAGACCGTGAATCATGCTATCTGAAAGGCTTTTCGCTGTACCGCCTGACGCAGTACAACGAGGCTGCGGAATACCTGCGAAAAGCATGTGGCGCGAAGGATGCGCTGACGCAGAATGCTTCGTTTCATTTGGCCGACTGTTATTTGAGGCTGGGCGACAAACAGGCCGCCATGCAGTCGTTTGCAATGGCTGCCGACGAGAGTCTCGATCGCGAAATTGCGGAGGATGCACTGTTCAATTATGCCAAATTGCAGTATGAGTTGGGAGGTGGTGCTTTCAACGGGGCAATCAACGTCCTGCAACGCTATATCACGACTTATCCCGAATCGAAGCGACTGAACGAGGCGCGCACGCTGCTCATTGCCGCCTACTACAATTCGCAGGATTACGATACGGCCTACCGTGCCATCAAATCCATGCCGACGGATGATCTCGATGTGATGACCGCCTTGCAGAAGATTGCTTATTTCCGCGGTTTGGAGGCGTACAAAAACGGTGATGTGAATGCCGCACGCGAATTTCTCAACGAATCGGCGCGTGTGGGAGTCAGCCCCAAATATTCGGCACTGAATACCTTCTGGCAGGGTGAGATCGCCTTCTCGAAGGGTGATTATACGGTGGCGGCCGTCAAGTTCGACACGTTCCTGCGTCAGGCACCGCGCACCGAGGCCGAATACGGCTATGCGTGGTATAATTTAGGTTATTGCGCGTTCAACGGCGGAGAGTTGTCGAAGGCGACTTCCAATTTCAACCGCTTCCTGCAAAACCATTCTGCCCGCGATCGTTATCGTGCGGATGCGTACAACCGACTGGGCGATATTTCCGCCTCGAACCGTCGTTATGACGAGGCACTGAAACATTACGAATCGGCCGTAAGGATCGGAGGCCGCGAGGGCGATTATGCCACTTACAAACGTGCGATGACCTTTGGTCTGATGGGACGCGAGAAAGATCGCCAATATGTTCTGAAGCAGATTGCACGCAGCGGCAGCGGTGACTTTGCCGAACGTTCGGCCTATGAACTCGGTCACGGATCGATCCTTGGCGAACGCTATTCGGAAGGAGTTCACGAACTGGAGCGGTTCTTGGAGCGTTATCCTTCGTCGTCGCTTCGGGGCGATGCACTGTCGGATTTAGGTTTGGCATACTTGAACCTTGGTAATCGACAGAAGGCGTTGGAGTATTACAAGCGGACGATTGCCGAAGCCCCCCAATCGGCCAATGCACGCAATGCCATGCAGGGCATCCGTGAGATCTATGTTGCCGAGGGCGATGTGGACGGATATTTCGATTATGCACATAAAACGGGTATGGAGGGCGATCTGACGCAGGTGTCGCGCGATTCGTTGTCGTTTGTGGCGGCGCAGAAAATCTACCTCAAAGGACAGCACGAGGCGGCTTCCAAGTCGTTGCGCAGTTACCTGACGAGTTACCCCAAAGGTTACTATACGAGCGATGCGCTCTATTATTTGAGTGATTGCTACTTAAAACTCGGTGAGTGCGAACCTGCCATCGAGACACTGACCGAACTCTCCGAAAAGCAGGGTAATCCCTATATGGAAACGGCTTTGGAGCGTCTTTCGACGATGACTTTCGAGGATAAGCGTTACGCGGAGGCCGCCACGGCATACCGCAAATTCTATACGGCAACTTCCGGCCGTCAAAAACGCGAGGCGGCGATGACGGGTTATGTCCGTGCGACGGTTGCGCTGAACGATGCCGACAAGATCCGCCAGATGGCCGAGGATGTGCGCGGGGTATCCGATGCAGGAGCGACAGCACGCCGTGAGGCTACTTTTGCCCTTGCCGAGCAACTCCGCACAACGGGACACCGCGACAAGGCAGTACCCCTTTATAAGGAGTTGGCCTCTTCGCTTCAGACCGACGAAGGATCGGCGGCAGGTTTCTATCTGATCGAAGAACTCTTCGTGAAGGGCGATTTGGCAAAGGCCGAGAAGGAGGTATTCCGCTATTCGGAACACAAGCCCAAGGCCTACTGGCTGGCAAAATCCTACATCCTCTTGGGTGATATTTACCTGCACAACGGCGATCAGTTTCAGGCGCGTGCCACATGGCAGAGTGTGGCGGACGGCTATACGCCGACTGACGACGGTATTGTCGAAGAGGCTACCAAACGAATTAGAAACTTGAAATGATGAAACGAACGATATTTATGGCGGCTTTGGCGGTTGCGTTACCCTGTATGGTGTGGGCGCAAACCGACAAGAGTCTGGAGAAGAAGGTAGAGGTGACCAAAACCTATACCCCGAAGGTGGAACATGCCGACAAGTTGGCGATTGTCCCGAATATGACCGATACCGCGCGACTGCATCCGCAGATCGACTATACGATTACGCCCTTGTCGTTGCAGACCCGTTTTGAAATGACTCCCATCAGACCGGCCACGGTGACTTACTGGGAGTTTAACCGCCCGCAGACCATCTATCTGAAAGCGGGGGCGGGTTATCCCTTAAATTCGGTGCTGGATTTCTACATCGCATCGCAGAATCCGGGTACAGGTTATGTGGTGGGGTATATGAATCATGAAGGGCGTTATGATAAGATCCGCAACTATTTCGGCGTGAAAAACAATTCGACCGAAATGTTCAACCGCGGCGGTGTAGCAGCGGGAAAATATTTAGGCCGCTATGTGCTGGAGGGCGATCTGCGCTACGAAAACCGCATGAATCACCGTTACGGTGCTTATGCTGACGGAGGGGAGATGGGATCGGAATACGGACGCATCCCTGGTTCGATGGCCGATTTCAGCGCGGCGGATCTTGTATTGCGCTTTGGTGACGATTTTCAGGATTTGAACCGTACGAATTTCGATCTGACGGTACGCGGAGGCTATTTCTTCGATCATTCCGAGTGGGTGAACTATACGGATAAGGCGCGTCAGATGAACCTCAATGTCGATCTGAGAATCGCCCGTAAATTCAATCGCCATACGTTGGCATTCAATGCGGGTTATGAGATGCTCAAGGGGTATAAGAGGCTTTCGGATCATACAGAACACCTTGTTCGTGTCGGTGCACGCTATGGTGTCACGCGTCCCGTATGGCAGATCGAGGCTGGTGCCGATGTCTGTTTCTCGAAGATTGTACACGGCGGCAGCGAATGGTATGTGTTGCCCTATGTGCGATCGTCGTGGAATTTCGGGATGCAGCACTTTGTGCCGTTTGTCGAGTTGGACGCCGCGTTGCACAACAACGATTACCGATCGCTTTCGGAGGAGAATCCGTTTCTCGTACCCGGTACTTGGGAGGAGGAGAAGTCGGTGGCCGGAAACCTCCGTTTCGGTATCGGTGGCAGCCTGTGGCACAATAAATTCACATACCGTATTTATGGCGGTTTGTCGCGTCTGAACGACCATCTGAGTTGGTATGGCGTGCATACGGGAAGTTCGGTCGAGACATTGTCGGGTGCGATGTTCGCCCTGAAGCCTTCGCCCGCTCACGACATTACCGAATGGTCGTTCAATGCCGAGTTGAAGATGCGACCGATCGGCGCATTGAGTTTCAACCTCGGATTCCACGCCAGCCACTACGAGAACGACACGATTTTCGGATTGGGCAAACCCGATTACAGGGGTAATTTCTCGGTGGAATACGATCATGAGAAGTTTAAGTTCGGAGCATCGGCCGATGTGGAGAGCAAACGTTGGTGGACGGTGCGTTACAACGGTACGATGGGTCTCGACGGCGAGGTCCATGTCGAAGAGTCGGAGGTCAGCGAACGCTTTCCGGCACCTCTGGCAGTCGATGTGCGCCTGTTGTTCGAGTGGAAATTCTCGGCGGGCATCCGACTCTTTGCCGAGGGCTTCAATCTGGCGGATGCGAAACTCTACCGCCTGCCGTACTATCGGATGAGTGATGCGGGTTTCACGATGGGCGTGAAGATGCAGTTCTAAGGCTGATTCTTAAATAAATAATGATCCCGAAATCTTCCCGAAAGGAGGGTTTGGGGATTTTTTTTATGCGCACGGGGAACATAAGTCGTGCAGCGGATACGGAGTTTGGTTGAAAACCTGTCGGAATCACCTGAAGCCGCTGATTAGAATGGTGCGTAACGATTTTGTCCGTATCCGTTTTATTTGATTTTATTCCGATACTCCGAAGGGGACATTCCCGTGTGTTTCTTGAAGTAACGCCCCAAATAGGATTGGTCGGGAAAGTGAAGTTTGAAGGCGATTTCCTGCACCGAAAGATCGGTCGATTGGAGCAGGATCTTGATCTCGGCGATCACCGAGCGGTCGATGTATTCCTTGGCTGAATTGTGGATGACGTTGTGTACGATCGTCGAAAGGTAACGTGTCGAAATGCAGAGTTGGTCGGCATAGAACGATACCTCTCGCTCGCAGAAACAATGTTTGTGCACCAGTTCCATGAAGCGGTTGAAAAAATCGATCTTGCGAGAAGAGGCCTGCGTTTTGTCCTTGTAGAATCCGAAACGCTGCATTTTGTCGTAGATCTCCAGAAGGATGTTGTGGATTCGGTTCTTGATGATGATGTTTCGGAACGCATTCCGGCGATCGCGATAGGTGAGTTCCACCACCTGAAACCAAATCTCGGCACCCTTGATCACTCTTTGAGGAGGGTAGAAAATCGGTTGCACGACCAGCGAACGGAAAAAAGCGGGGTCCATGCGGCGGCTTGCTTCGGCTAACAGATCGCGTGAGTACGCAAAATAGGAAACACGGAAATTTTTCGATCGGTTGGTCAGCATGAAGACCGATCCGGGCAGGATCAGAATCAGAGAATTTTTCACGATGGGCTGCTGGCATTGATTGACTGTTGCCATGGCTTCGCCTTCCCTGCAAAATAAGATAATACCACTTTCGCAACGTGTGGCCACATTGTCGTAAAAAGCAAGATCCGAGTCACCCACAACGAACTGCTCGTTTTGTGATGTTACGATTGGATTGACTGCATTCATATCATTATCGTTTTTTGAACAAAATCAAGCAAATGTAATATCTATTTTAGAAAGTAAAAAATACCATATTCCGAAAATGAACATTAATAGTCGTAATATAATAGGATTAAACCGACTGTGAAAAGGTAATTTTGTGCCAACGGAAAAAGATAAGACAATAATCCCACAATTTATGAGACATCAATTTGTAAAGACAACAATTCTGGCTTGTTGTTTGGCTGCAATTTCGTGTGGCCACACAGAAGGCGTAAAAGCGTCTGCTGAATATGCGGTGCTGATCGTCGAAACGACTGATCGTACGATCCCTTCGGTCTATTCGGCTTCGATCCGCGGTCGTCAGGACATCGAAATTTATCCGCAAGTATCCGGAACGATTTCCCGTTTGTGTGTTACCGAGGGGCAGCGTGTCGAAAAAGGACAGACATTGTTCATCATAGATCAAGTTCCGTATAAGGCCGCTTTGCAGACCGCAGAAGCCAATGTCGAGGCTGCCAAGGCAGGGGTCGCCACTGCCGAACTCGTATATGAAAGCAAAAAGGAACTTTTCGCCGAAGAGGTGATTTCGGAATTTGAATTATCGACCGCACGGAATAATCTTTTGACTGCCAAAGCCCAGTTGTCTCAGGCCGAGGCACAGAGAGTTAATGCGGCGAACAACCTTTCTTACACGATGGTCAAGTCGCCTTCGGAGGGCGTGGTCGGCGTGTTGCCGTTTCGCGTGGGGGCATTGGTCGGTCCGACGATCCGTCAGCCGCTGACCACCGTGTCGGATAATTCGGAGATGTATGTTTACTTCTCGCTGAGCGAACGCCGTCTTTTGGAACTGACCCGCAGTTACGGCTCGATCGACAAGGCTCTGAAAGAAATGCCCGAAGTGTCGCTCCAACTCAACGACGGTTCGCTTTACGCCGACAAGGGGCGCATCGAGACCATCAGCGGTGTGATCGACCCGCGTACGGGTAGCGTGTCGCTGCGTGCCACTTTCCCCAATAAGGGCGGTTTGTTGCACAGCGGAGGTGCGGGTAATGTGATCCTGCCGAACGCACACGACAACTGTATTGTCGTTCCGCAGGATGCCACCTTCGAGATTCAGGACAAACGATTCGTTTACCGTCTCAAGGACGGCAAGGCAACTGCCGCTCTGATCGAAGTGGAACCCGTGTCGGACGGCCGCGAGTTTATTGTGCGTAACGGTTTGACGGCAGGTGACGTGATCGTGGCAGAAGGTGTAGGTCTGTTGCGTGAGGGTACTCCGATTACCCCGAAGAAAGCCCCGGAGGTTCCCGCTGACGAGAATACGAACACACAAGCAAAGGAGGAGTAACCAATGACACTGAGACATTTTATCGAACGTCCCGTTCTGGCCTCGGTCATCTCGATTTTGATCGTGATCGGAGGTCTGGTCGGTCTGAAAATGCTCCCCGTCGAGCAATATCCCGACATTGCGCCGGCATCGGTGTATGTGTCGGCGTCCTATCCCGGTGCAAGTGCCGAGACGCTTCTGAAATCGGTGGTCATCCCCTTGGAGGAGGCCATCAACAGTGTGGAGGACATGATGTACATCAAGTCGAGTGCCTCGAATGCAGGTGCGGCGACCATCACCGTTTACTTCCGTCAGGGAACAGATCCCGACATGGCGGCCATCAACGTGCAGAACCGTGTGGCCACGGTGACGGGTCAGTTGCCCGCCGAGGTAACCCGTATCGGTGTCACGACGCAGAAACGTCAGTCTTCCATGCTGAAGATTTTCTCGCTGTATAGTACGAACAAGGCTTACGACGATTCGTTCCTGTCGAACTATATGCGTATCAACATCCAGCCGCGTATTCTGCGTACACAGGGTGTGGGCGAGTTTATGGTGCTGGGTCCCGAGTATTCGATCCGTATCTGGCTCAAACCCGATCTGATGGCGCAGTACAATCTGATCCCGTCGGATGTGACGGCGGCTCTCTCCGAGCAGAACATCGAGGCGGCTGTCGGTATTTTGGGTGAAAATTCGGATAATGCGTTCCAATACACCATGAAATATCGTGGTCGTTTGTCGAAGCCGGAAGAGTTCGAGCAGATTGTCATCAAGGCGCTGCCCAACGGCGAGATGCTGCACTTGAAGGATGTATCCGAAATCGAGTTGGGTAAGAACTCCTACGGATTCAAGGGTGCTGCAAACGGATATCCCGCCGTGAGTGCCATGGTCTTCCAGACGGCAGGCTCGAACGCTACGGAAGTTGTGAATAACATTGACGCGCTGTTGGACGAGGTCGAGGCCGACCTTCCCGAAGGCATCAAGATTGCACACTTGCAGAGTGTGAACGACTTCCTCTACGCCTCAATCAATGAGGTGCTCAAGACGCTGATCGAGGCAATCATCCTTGTGGTTTTGATCGTTTACCTCTTTTTGCAGGATATTCGCTCGACGCTGATCCCGACCGTTGCCATTCTGGTGGCTCTGATCGGTACGTTCGGCTTCCTGTCGGTGGCCGGCTTCTCGATCAACCTTCTGACGTTGTTCGCACTGGTGCTTGCAATCGGTACGGTGGTCGATGATGCGATCATCGTGGTCGAGGCGGTGCAGGCGCGTTTCGATGTGGGGTACAAATCGTCCTACATGGCGACCATCGACGCCATGTCGGGTATTACCTCGGCAATTGTCACATCGACCCTCGTCTTTATGGCCGTGTTTATCCCCGTGGCGATGATGGGCGGGACATCGGGTACGTTCTATACGCAGTTCGGTGTCACGATGGCCGTGGCCGTAGGTTTTTCGGCAATCAACGCACTGACGCTTTCGCCTGCCTTGTGCGCCCTGATTTTGAAACCGTACCTCGATGAGAATGGCGAGATGCGTGATAATTTTGCCGCACGTTTCCGTAAGGCATTCAACGCCGCTTTCTCGACGATGATCAACAAATACAAATACGGCGTGTTGCTCTTCATCCGTCACCGCTGGCTGATGTGGGCAACGCTCGGTCTGTCGTTTGTCCTGCTTTATGTCCTGATGAACAACACCAAGACAGGTCTTGTGCCTGATGAGGATCTTGGTTCGATCATGGTCAATGTGACGACTGCTCCCGGTTCGTCGCTCCGTGAGACCGACGACGTGCTGAACGAGGTCGCCGACCGCATCAAGGATATTCCTCAGGTGCGTGACTACAATCAGGTCGCCGGTTACGGTATGATGGCAGGTCAGGGTTCGTCATACGGTCTGTGTATCGTCAAATTGAAGGATTGGAGCGAGCGTCCCGATGCTCAGGATGAGGTGAAGTCCGTCATCGGACAGATCTATGCCCGTACGGCCGACATCAAGAACGGTCAGATCTTTGCCGTGGCTCCTCCTATGATTTCGGGTTATGGTGCCGCATCGGGTTTTGAAATGTACTTGCAGGATCGTGCAGGTGGCGATATGAAGGATTTCTATAACATCTATCTGCAATTCATTGCCGCGCTGAACCGACGTCCCGAAATCGGACGTGCTTATTCGACCTTCAACATTAACTTCCCGCAGTATGTGGTGGACTTGGATGCGGCACAGGCCAAACGTATGGGGGTTTCGCCCAACGTGATTCTGGCGACGTTGTCGGGTTACTACGGCGGTCAGTATGTGTCGAACATCAACCGTTTCTCGAAAGTGTATCGTGTCATGTTGCAGGCCGATTCCGAACATCGTCTCGACAAGGAGTCGCTCAACAACGTCTTTGTCCGCACACAGAGCGGCGACATGGCTCCCGTGAGTCAGTTCGTAACGCTGACCAAGGCCTACGGGCCGGAGGTCATCAACCGATTCAATATGTATAACTCGATCTCGGTGAACGGTATGGCAGCCGAAGGCTATTCGTCGGGTGATGTGATCAAGGCCATCGAGGAGGTGGCCGCCGCGTCGCTTCCGAAGGGTTACGGCTACGAGTTCGGCGGTCTGACGCGAGAGGAGAGTCAGACGACGAGCAACACGGCGATCATCTTCGGTATCTGTATCCTGCTGATCTACCTGATCCTGAGTGCGCTGTACGAGAGTTTTATTGTTCCGTTCGCTGTCATTCTGTCGGTTCCCTGCGGTCTGATGGGTAGTTTCCTTTTCGCCAAGTTCATGGGTCTGGAAAACAACATCTACTTGCAGACGGGTCTGATTATGTTGATCGGTCTTTTGGCCAAGACGGCCATTCTGCTTACGGAGTATGCCACGGATCGTCGTAAAGCGGGCATGTCGCTCTCGCAGGCTGCCGTGTCGGCCGCCAAGGTGCGTCTGCGTCCTATCCTGATGACCGTGCTCACGATGGTGTTCGGTATGATCCCGCTGGTCATTTCGCAGGGTGCGGGTGCCAACGGCAACTCGACACTGGGTACGGGCGTTGTCGGTGGTATGATTATCGGTACACTCGCCCTGTTATTCCTCGTGCCGACTTTGTTTATCGTATTCCAAACCCTTCAGGAGAAAGTTTCTCCGATGGAATTGGATCTTGATCCTCAGTGGTCGGTAAGAGCCGAATTGGAAGAAACCAAAGAAGAGAAGGAGAACTAAGCAAATGAAAAAGATAGCAGTCATCATTATGGCAACCCTCATGACGGGTTGCGGAGTCTATAAATCATATCAGCGTCCCGATATCGAAACCAAAGATCTCTATGGCGCGGGTATGGAGCAGGCGGACACCACCTCGATGGGTAATGTCGCATGGGAGGATTTCTTCCGTGACGAGCAACTCAAGGCTTTGATCCGCGAAGGTCTGGAGCATAACACCGATATGCAGAAGGCTCACCTGAGAGTCGAGGAGGCCGAGGCAACCTTGAAGTCGGCACGTCTGAGTTATCTGCCGTCGTTCAACGTGGCACCGCAGGGAGCGTTGAGCAGTTTCGACAATGCCAATACGGTCAAGACCTATAATATCCCCTTGACGGCAAGTTGGGAGGTTGATATTTTCAACGGCATCACCAATGCCAAGCGTAAGGCCAAGGCCGTGTATGCCACCAGCCGGGAGTATGTGCAGGCCGTACGTACGCAGTTGGTCGCCGGCATTGCCAACCTCTATTATACGTTGCTGATGCTCGATCGTCAGTATGAGATCAGCGTCGAGACGGCCGAGAAATGGAACGAGGGTGTGCGCACGATGCGTGCCTTGAAACGTGGCGGTATGGCCAATGAGGCCGCCGTTGCCCAATATGAGGGTAATCGCCTGGCAGTGGAGGCTTCGTTGCAGACCCTGAGCCTGCAAATCACCACGACCGAAAATTCACTGGCAACGCTCCTCGGACGTCCCGTGCAGAAGATCGAGCGCGGTCGGTTGGACGAGGTTACGCTGCCCGAAGAGTTGCTGGTGGGTGTTCCCGTGCAGGTGCTTTCAAACCGTCCTGATGTGCGTATGGCCGAGCAGTCGCTCATGCAGTCGTATTACGCCACGGCAGAGGCCCGTTCTGCACTCTATCCCAAACTGACGCTGAACGGCACGATCGGTTGGACGAATAATTCGGGTCGCGGTATCGTCAATCCGGGTAAGATGTTGTTGTCGGCGGCCGCTTCGTTGTTGCAACCCATTTTCAATGCGGGTGCAGGGCGTGCGCGTGTGAAGATCGCCAAGGCACAACAGCAGGAGGCGATGTTGAGTTTCGAGCAGACACTTCTGAATGCAGGAGCCGAGGTAAACAACGCACTTACACAGACCCAGAATGCACGCAAGAAGAATGTCGTGCGTAATGCGCAGGTCGAGGCTTTGGCACGTGCCGTCGAGAAGACCGACAAACTGATGCGTTACAGCAGTGCAACCTACCTTGAGGTGCTGACTGCACAGCAGGCTTTGCTGTCGGCGCAGTTGTCGCAGGTGGGTGACCGCTTCGAAGAGATTCAGGGTGTTGTGAACCTCTACCATGCTTTGGGCGGAGGGCGCGATTTGGAACGCGAGGAGTAAATCCCCGGTGCGGGACAGATAAAAGGAGGGCTTCGTGCTCTCCTTTTTTTTGTTATCCCGAAATTTTTTCCGAAATTTGTCTGTCGAACAAATTGATCAGATTATGAAAGGTATCGTACTGGCCGGCGGATCGGGTACACGGCTCTATCCCATCACAAAAGGCGTGAGCAAGCAACTCCTGCCGATTTATGATAAACCGATGGTGTATTATCCCATTTCGGTGTTGATGCTGGCCGGGATTCGTGAAATTCTGATCATTTCCACTCCGCAGGATCTTCCTGCATTCCGACGCCTGCTGGGCGACGGATCGGATTTCGGCGTACGATTCGAATATGCCGAGCAACCCTCGCCCGACGGTTTGGCGCAGGCGTTTCTGATCGGAGAAAAGTTTGTCGGAAGAGATTCGGTGTGTTTGATTTTGGGTGATAACATCTTCCACGGATCGGGGTTTTCAGGTATTCTCCAACAGGCTGTCCGCGATGTGGAAGAGGAGGGAAAAGCGACCGTTTTCGGTTATTGGGTCAATGATCCGGAACGATACGGCGTGGCGGAATTTGACCGAGAGGGCAATTGTCTGTCGATCGAAGAGAAACCCCGTGCGCCCAAATCAAATTACGCCGTGACGGGACTCTATTTCTATCCGAATCGTGTGGTGGAGATTGCCAAACGCATCAAACCTTCGGATCGTGGCGAACTCGAAATCACGACCGTCAATCAGGAATTTCTCAAAACGCAGAGCCTCAAGGTGCAGACCTTGGGTCGCGGTTTTGCATGGCTCGATACGGGTACGCACGATTCGCTGGCCGAGGCTTCGATCTTTATCGAGGTCATTGAGAAGCGTCAGGGTTTGAAAATCGCCTGTTTGGAAGGTATTGCCTATACGAAAGGGTGGATCACGGCGGAAAAGGTGCGTGAACTCGCCCGACCGATGTGCCACAACCAATACGGACAATATCTGCTGAAGGTGGTCGATGAATTTAAACATGAAGAGTATGGATTTTAAACGCAATATCCTCGTGACGGGCGGGGCGGGTTTTATCGGATCGCACGTGGTGCGGTTGCTTGTCACCCGTTACCCCGATTATCGGGTTGTAAATCTCGATAAACTGACCTATGCGGGGAATCTGATGAATCTGAAGGATGTCGAACAGATGCCCAACTATGTATTCGTCAAGGGCGATATTTGCGATTTTGAGCGCGTGTCGGAACTGATGAACCGCTACGCGATTGACGGCGTGATCCATCTCGCGGCCGAGAGCCATGTGGACCGGTCGATTCGTGATCCGTTCACTTTTGCCCGAACCAACGTGATGGGTACGTTGTCGCTGTTGCAGGCGGCGCGAAATTATTGGGAGTCGCTACCCGAAGGATATGAGGGCAAGCGGTTCCATCAGATCTCGACCGACGAAGTGTACGGATCGCTCGAAATCTCGCATTCGGAGGGTATTGCCTCGCCCTTCACGACCAATGCATCATCGGAGCATCATCAGGCCTATGGCGAGCGGTTTTTCCGTGAGGGCGACAACTACACGCCCCACAGCCCGTACAGCGCAGCGAAGGCTTCGGCCGATCATTTCGTGCGCTCGTTTCACGATACATACGGATTGCCGGTTGTGGTGACCAATTGCTCGAACAATTACGGACCTTATCAGTTTCCTGAAAAACTTATCCCTTTGTTTATCAATAATATACAGCATCGAAAGCCGCTTCCCGTGTATGGGCGTGGCGAGAACGTGCGCGACTGGCTTTATGTCGAGGATCACGCGCGCGCCATTGATCTGGTCTTTCACAAGGGACGCACGGGTGATACATACAACATCGGCGGCTTCAACGAGTGGAAAAACATCGACATCGTGCGTCTGTTGATTTCGACCGTCGATCGCCTTTTGGAGCGGAATCCCGATGAAGATATGGATCTGATCACCTTTGTGAAGGATCGTGCGGGGCATGATGCGCGTTATGCCATCGACTCCACGAAACTGCAACGCGAATTGGGTTGGGAACCCTCCCTGCAATTCGAGGAGGGCATCGAAAAGACTGTGCGTTGGTATCTGGAGCACCAGGATTGGATGGATCAGATCACTTCGGGTGCTTACGAAAAGTACTACGAAGAGATGTACGGCTCTCGTTAATCGTCCGTTCCGAAATCCACGAGCCGCAGCGTATAATTCCCATTGAAATAGTCGATTATACCCCATAAGGAGCATAACCCCTCAGGCAGGGGCGAATCTGCATAGACTGCATTTCCCGAGATGCGGACACGGAACGTGTTGCCCGCACGATCGCATATTTGGCGTTCGGTCGTAAGAAACCGTCCTTTCTCCGAATCGTAATCACACCAGCGTCGATCCGTAAAACGGCATTGCCGGAATTTCACATAGGTGTCGATGTCGCGGGGAGAGAGTTCGGTAAAGGACAATTCCCGTGGCGAGGGTTTCTGATTGTCGGGCGTGAGGCTTGAACGGCATTTCAGATCCGAGGCCGTGATGCGGTCATCATCCGAAGAACGGGGCGTGGCGGTAAGGCGGATCTTGCCACCGAAGTTGCGGAGCATCAACCCGTTGCAACAGAGGCGCATGCGTGTGCCGAACGGGTATTCCGCAGGAATGTCGTGGAGCATCGTCATAACAGAAATGCCGCCGCTTGCGTCTTCCAAAATGAGGGTCGATCGGGATTCTTCGAAAAGATTACTGCTGATGACGCGCCCCTCTATTGCGAGTTCTTCGCGGATGGGATAGTATTCTCCGTGACAAAGCGATTTGAGGTAGGCGACAGATACCGTTCGGGTTTGTGTCGGAAGATACGGGGTCGTTTTGTCGCAGGACGATAATGCGAGCATCCCGAAAAGGACGAGCAATCTAAAAGCGGCAGTCATCTTCGGAGCGTAGTTTCAACGTGTAAGTTCCTTTGTCGAGTTGGAGGATTCCCGTGAGGGAACAGATTCCGGTCGGGATCGGGGAGTCGGCAAAGCGGGCGTAAGGACGGACATAAGTCTCTATTTCAAGATCTTGCGAATCACGAAAACGATGTGTTCCTGTCCAAGTGGCTGTGCTGTCTGTAAGGCGCAGACGATCAATGCGTACCAATCTTCCGCACAGCGACGGGTTGAGATCCGCAATGCGGCACGCGAAGGGTTCGGGATGTGCGGGCGGAGTGTCCAGACGGATAAGGTGCTGATGCAGGACGACCTGCGACGGGAAGTAATCCGTCGGGCGGTGACTTCCCGCCAAAGGGCGTGCGCCGACTTGCAGGACGCCGCGTTGTCGTCCGATGGCAAGATCGCGCAGGTGGAGCAAAACCCGGCACCCCGTGGGGTAGTCGTTGTGCAGGTGATCTGTACCCGCCATAACCTCCACGGCAAATCCCTCATCTTCAATAAGCAGTGTGCGGTAGAAGTTCCGCTCCTTGTCCGAAGAGGTGACTACACCGCACACTGAAATATCGTCTTTCACCACGGTCGGCACTCCGTCAAACCGATCATGCAGACGGGCAATCGTGAAGGTCGTCTGCGGATCGGGTCGATCGGTCGGATTCTCAAAACGGGAATCGTAACAACTCGTCAGCAGTGCAACGAGAAACGTAGTGAATATAACGCAAATTTTATTCAATCCTTGAATCCTTTAAACCAAGGAAATAGAGGATACCGTCTAAACCGATGGTTGAAATCGACTGACGGGCCGTGGCCTTCACTTTGGGTTTGGCGTGGAAGGCGATACCCAGACCGGCGAGGTTCAGCATCGGGAGGTCGTTTGCACCGTCACCGACAGCAACGCTCTGTGCAAGGTTGATGTTCTCGAACTGGCACAGCAGGCGCAGGAGTTCGGCCTTGCGACGACCGTCCACCACTTCGCCTGCATAGCGTCCTGTCAGGTGACCGTCCTCGACCTCCAACTCGTTGGCATAGACATAATCGAATCCGTATTTTTGTTTCAGATAGTTGCCGAAATAGGTGAATCCGCCCGAAAGAATCGCCGTTTTGTACCCCACACGTTTGAGAATGGTCATCATACGCTCGACACCCTCGGTGATGGGCAGGTGCTGGGCGATGTCCTCCATGACGGAAACATCCAGACCTTTCAGCAAAGCGACACGACGTGCGAAACTTTCCTTGAAGTCGATTTCGCCGCGCATGGCCGAAGCCGTGATCTCGCGAACCTGATCGCCCACGCCGGCACGCTCGGCCAATTCGTCGATGACCTCCGTCTCGATGAGTGTCGAATCCATATCGAAGCAGATCAGACGACGGCTGCGGCGGTAGATGTCGTCGCGTTGGAACGAAACATCGACACCCATTTCCGAAATCTTCATGAATTGCTCCTGCATCGTGCTGCGCTCCTCGTCGGAAAGCGATCCGCGCACCGAAAGTTCGACACACGCCTTGGCGGCACGATCCTCTTCGTGGAGGGGCATACGACCCGTCAGACGTTTGATGGCATCGATGTTGAGCCCGTGCTCGGCCACCACGCGTGTCACGTCCGAAATGTGGCACGCCTTGACCGTACGCCCCAACAGGGTGACGATGTAGCGGTTCTTGCCCTGACGGCCGACCCAAGTCTTGTATCGTTCCTCGGAGATCGGAGTAAAGCGGACCATTACACCCAGTTCCGAAGCCTTGAACAGCAACTCTTTCATGATGTTGCCCGAATTTTGGGAGTTGGTGACAAAGAGAATGCCGAGGGTCAGCGACTGGTGAATGTTTGCCTGTCCGATGTCCAGAATCTGAGCCTCGTAACGAGCCAGAATTTCGGTCAGCGATGTGGTTAAACCGGGTTTGTCTTCACCGGATATATTTACTTGAATAATCTCCAAATCCTCTTGCATAATCGAATATTTATGAATGTAATTTCCGACAAAGTTAATAAAATCTCGTTTTTTTCGTTATTTTTGTCCCACAAATATTAGAATTGTTATGAATTTACTGACTTTCTTTTTGCAGAATGACGCACCTGCGAAACTTATAGAACCCGACAGCGTGCAGAAGGCCAAGATGACCGAGGCTTTTAATAAATTGGTGAATATCGACATCTCGGAACTCCTCGGAGATTTCGCCAACGAGATGATCTGGATTTCGGTGAAGATCTTTGTGGCTCTGGTCATCTACTTCATCGGCCGTTGGATTTTACACCGCATCGTGCATGTGTTCAGCGTCATCATGAAACACCGTCAGATTGACGAGTCGTTGCAGAAATTCACGTTGAATGCCGTGCGTGTTCTTTTCACGTTGATCTTGCTGCTGATTGTCGTACAAACTTTGGGTGTGAATGTCACTTCGCTGATCGCCATGTTCTCGGCTGCAACTCTGGCCATCGGTATGGCATTGAGCGGTACGGCACAGAACTTCGCCGGTGGCGTGATGATTCTTCTGATGAAGCCTTACCGCATTGGAGATTACATCTCGGCACAGGGACAGGCCGGTGTGGTGAAGGACATCAAACTTTTCTCGACGGTAATCTGTACGCCCGACAATCAGACGATCTACATCCCGAACAACTCGATCGCCACGGCGATTATCGACAATTATTCGACGGCAGAACATCGCCGTGTGGATTGGTCGGTCGGCATCTCCTACGGAGATAAGGTCGAGGATGCCCGCAAACGTATCCTTGAGTTGCTCTCTGCCGACAAGCGTGTCTTCAAGAATCCTGCTCCCGTCGTATGGGTTTCGGCTCTGGCCGACAGTTCGGTGAACCTCACCGTGCGTGCTTGGACGAACAACGCCGACTACTGGAATGTATTTTTTGAGTATAACGAGATCTTCTATAACGAACTTCCGAAGGTGGGTGTTTCGTTCCCGTTCCCGCAGATGGATGTTCATGTAAGTAAAATTGACTAAAAATATGGAATTTATGAAAAAGATTAAGGTTTTTGCACTGCTTGTGTGCTGCATGGCGGCTCTGTCTTCGTGTATCAGCCATAAGAACGAATATGTACCCGAATTTGACGACAAGAATGCTCCGAAGTTCGGTACGATCGAGATGACACCCAAAGGTGAGATTACCTCGAACGATGCCGTGAGCGTCAAGGTCGATATTGTCTGTATGTATGGCTTGAGCGGTGCGCAGTTGTGGTACAAACTGAACGACGATCCGAAACTGATCCCCACTCGCATGATGCCGTTCAAGGGCGAGAACGACAAGTCGGTGACCTACAAGGGTGACAAGATCATCCCGAAGCAGAAGGCCGGCACGACCGTAAGATTTCAGATCGTCGCAAGTTCGACCCGCGGCATGCGTGATACAACGAATATGGTAACTTATACGGTAGTCGATCCCAAACCCGACACCGAAAAATAGAATACTGACTAATTTTTTTAAACACTCAGAAAAATGGATTTCAGAGAAATTTTGGCCATCTCGGGCCAACCGGGACTTTATAAATATGTTGCACAGTCGCAG
>RCNI01000995.1_pt1 | contig 25737 bp, 17 predicted proteins | sample 2041151 | NCBI WGS metagenome assembly RCNI01 (sample SAMN09708214, study PRJNA481090) | feces metagenome | isolation source: feces | place: Antarctica: Albino Rookery | reverse complement strand
ACGCCGTACATGGCACTGACAGCACCGTCTACAAGACCGAAATCTGTCTGAAATACTAAAGGCTTCATATCAGATGCTCCTTAGAGAAAAACTTATATATATCATACGTTTTTCCAACCAAAATGTCAATAATTTATGAATGGGTTTGGTGAATCCAGGGGAATTTTCCGGGAGACTGTCCGGATAGAGAAAAGGGAAATGCACAGAAAGGTCATAGAGCTGTGGAATCTTTGAAAAATATTGGATTCTACGGGCCTGTCTCTGACATTTTTCTCGCCTATATGGAGCAGTTCCAGGGGGAACTTAAAAAGTACAGGATTCTGCAAAATCTCGAAGCCTCTTGCCGAATTTCCCCATGCGTCCGGACGGAAGATGGCAGCCAGAAGCGATGGAAAACACAAAAAGATGAGTAAGCATAACCTTTTGGGAAAGCTTACTCATCTTTTTGTGTTTTATAGAGTGTCGTTTGTGATTTATGAAAGAGAAAATGCAGATTCCTTAATACTGAAGCTCTACCATCTGGTGGCCTTCCAATTTGGGAACCGTAAACTCTGTCCGACCGTTTACTACCTTGAAAGAAATGGGCTCCTGCGTGGGGATCAGAGATACCGAGCGAATGGGCTTGGGAAGCTTCAGAGAGAAAGAAACATCATAAAGGGGGATAACGTCTTCGATGATGGTAACATGTTCGGAACGCTTTTCCGGAATGTAATACAGCCCATGCATTACATAGCGATTTTCTTCCTCCTGGATGTTAAGAGTTGTAAGCAGACCACTGGGACCATTGTGCTGAAGAACCGGATCCAGCAGCATATGAATGGCATTCTTTACCAGCTCACGGCACCAACTGGGAGCGAACTGCTGATACTGGGTAAAGATCGGATGGGCAAAGTAGATTATATTTCCCTTCCGGACAATGGCATCTCCATCTTGAATGCCCAGAGAGGGAGCCTGACGATGGGAGCAGTAGTGAAGGTAGTTCCTGTTGAATGCAGAAAGCGTGACTTTAGAAAGAACTTCTGCATCTGCAACTGCGTCAGCTTCCACTTCCTTGGTATACATGACGTACTCTGTGTTGTGGAGATTTTTGCCGATTTCTCCGGTCGGAATAATGTAGTCGGCAAAATCGTTTCTCTGAAAGTACTGGCCCCGGGCGGGAGTGCCGTCTTCGGTCAGAGTGATGTTCCGGCGGGGAATAACGGGCAGCATATCCCAGGTGCATTGATTTGTTTGATCATCGATGCCGGAAAGGAAAGAGAGAAGAACTTTGCCGCCGGATAGCACATAGGCATTCAGCTTATCGTTCAGTAATTCGTTGACGGGAATGGTATCGGGCAGGATCAGCAGCTTATACCGGGAAAAATCAGAAACGGAGTCGATGATATCAAATTGATGCCCGGCCTGCTCCAGCATTTTCATGGCACCCAGCAGAGAGTCAGAGAACCGATTGCTGCAGGGAGGATTGAACTCGCGGGGATTCATCAGGCCAATGTCCACAACAGCTTCGGCTTTGCGGCACCAGGGCTCTTTCTGCTCTACCTGGCGGTACACTTTACCAATCAGATCGTAAACTTCCCTGGAGAGTCTGCCGCTGGGATGGAGCTGATCTCCCACCAGACATTTTATATTGAGAGCGAGCATTCTAAAGCATTCATACTCCAGTGCTACCTGGTTTTTAAAGGAGTGAAAGTCGCCCCATGCGGTATGGAATTTGCCTGTTTGTCCCAGGCAGTCCAGACCGAAGTTCCGCAGATATCTTGCCTCGAAAGGAAAATGATCGTATCCCCAGGAACCGCTAGGAAGGGACTCAATCTCAATATGGGTATATGCATCCGCTGCCTCGCGCCTGACAGTCTGGCCGTTGTAGAAAATAGAGCAGTCAGGGCTGTACTGCCGGATAAACAGAGTCATGTCCTTTTTGAATTCGGTAATCATTTGGAAACCGTAGGCCTGGCGATGTTCCTTCCTGGCGGGAGAGAGGCCGGCTTTCAGCATTCCGTCCATACATGCAGGGCAGCAGCATTCGACATCCTGCACAATATCAAAAAAAAGACCGTCGGGATTCAGAGTTTCCAGAACCTCCTTCGTGATCCGCTTGAGAAAATCACGGTAGGGCGTGTTTACGCAGATCTTTCCGTAGAATCCGTCTTTGAGGTAGTTCTGTGCGGTGGTGGAAGTGTCGGGCTGGCGGGTCATCCATTCCGGATGATGCTTTGCAACCAGAGCATCCCACTGAACGGTAATATAGACCGGGACGCGGATTCCGTGACGGTGGCAGGCTTCAATCTGTTCCTTCAGAAGATTTCTGTTTACCAGATTGGGATGTACCAGATCCGGAAATTCTTTGGAATCATAGTACAGATAGCCGTGATGACATCTGGCAAAACAGGTTATCGAATTGACTCTTGCATCCTCAAGAGTCTGGGCGAATTCTTCAGGGTCAAAGTCGATACCCACATCCGGCATCTGGGGAGCAGTGTGGAAATCCAAATGGATCTGTCTGAATCTGCATTCGTTCATAATTCTTCTCCTTAGTTTATTCGGATTGTTGATTCTCAAGTTCAATGACGGAATAGTAGCAGCCAAAAGCAATTCCGGCATCGTCGGTGAACTGAATTTCGAGATCGTGATTTCCCAGAGAAATCCGGGTTTTGAATCGGACATAGGTACGGGAGAGATCTACAGGTTCCGTATGGAGTATGCATTTTCCGTCCAGATAAAGGTCTGCACAGCGAATGGTGATGGCATTGCCGCCTTCATATTCCGCGTAGAAGCGGCTGTCGGTTCTTTCCTTGTCATATCCGGTATCGTTGCCTTCAATGGCCTGACCCAGGGTGTAGTTAGTTTCGGGAGCCCAGCGGTAGGCATCAATGAGATAGGTGCCGCTTTCTTTGGCGAGAATTTCCCAATGTCCGGTGGTGCGGCGGCCCTCACGGACCTGCATCTGACGCCACAGACAGTTGTTGCCGTCTCCTCTCCAATCGTGAGCAGTCAGTTTGTTCTTTCGTCCGATGTGGATGGGAATGGGTTCGTCAAATTTCACCGAAACCATCTTCCACCACTGTTCGTATGCCTCCCGCATATCTTTGACCAGATCAGGATGTTCTGCGGCAATATCATGCTCCTGACCCCAGTCGGTGGACATATCGTACAGCTCTTTGCCGTTGACAAGACGCATCTCACCGCGCATGACAGCGCTCTTACGCCATTTGATAGGATCCGGCACGCGCTGGGAGTCTGTGACCACATAGCGGTCGGGCATCTTTGCATCGGGATTTTCCATCACACTGCGAAGAGACTGACCGTGGAATGTATGGAAGCCGCAGTCTATACCGCAGAAGTCCAGAAGAGTAGGCATGAAGTCCACGTTTGCTGCCAGTTCATTGCAGTCCCGGCCGCCGCCCACATTGCCGTCGGGATAGCGGATAAAGAAGGGAACCCGGTGACCGCCGTCGTACTCGGAGTTCTTAGTGCCGCGCAGACCGGCATTGTATCCTTCCAGAAGATTTCCGTTTTCGTCATATGTCATTGCCTGGGAGGAACCGTTATCAGTCATGAAGATCAGAATTGTATTGTTTTCAATTCCTTCTTCTATGAGGAACTGCCGGAGTGCTCCGAAGTTATCATCGATATTGGTGATCATGCCATAAAAGCGGGCTCTGCTTTCCATGACCTTGCCGCGGTATCGATTGGAATATCTGGGCTCTACATTGTAGGGACCGTGGGGGGCATTGCAGGCGATATAGCAGAAGAACGGAGTGCCTTCTTCATGGCTGTGATGAATGAATTTTTTTGCTTCTCCAAAGAAAACATCGGTGCAGTAGCCGTGGAATTTCTGATACTCACCGTTTACTCGGTAGGTATCATCAAAATAGTCATTGCCCCAGTAGTCAGGAACCTGGGAAATACCGCCGCCGCCATGAACAACCACGTTGCTGAATCCACGGTCCTCAGGCCGGTAGGGATAGCTGTCGCCCAGATGCCATTTTCCGAAAATGCCGGTTGCATAGCCGCTTTCCCGCAGTGCAGCAGCAAGGGACCACTCATCAGCCCGCAGCAGGCTGCGGCCGCCGATGGTGTGCCAGACACCAGTGCTGTTGGCGTAGTGACCACTCATCAGCCCGGAGCGGGTGGGGGCGCAGGTGGGACCTACATGATAATTTGTCATGCGGACGCTTTCATCGTGAAATGAGTCAATATTAGGCGTTTCAATCCAGGGGTTTCCGGTGCACCCAAGGTCACCATATCCCTGATCATCGGTCAATACAAATACAATGTTTGGACGCTGCTGAGTCATGTCTGAATTCCTCCTCATAATACTTTACAGAGAAATAGGAGAGATATCTGATACCTTCTCCCTGAGAATGTACTGCCATTGTAAAGGCTTGCCTGTCGGCTGTAAATTGTATTTATTTTTACAAGCTGGAGTTATTTATGAGTACATTTATTCCGGCGTACATTGGGGGGAAGACAGGAAGCTGGAGGTATGAGAGAAATCCCTCCAGAAACCTATGTCCATTTTTAACAAAATAATAAAATCAAAGTCATCTGAAGCATTTATAATTTACAAAATAGAAAGGAAGACATACATTAAAGATGAAAAATTTCCCTGCCTGTCACTGAGCAGGAAAGGGGGGAGCATCTCCATGAAAAAACATACAATGAGAGGATTACCGCCCAGACAGAAGGCGCAGTTTATCTGGGACTATTACCGCTGGCAGATCTTTATAGCCATTGTGCTGATGTGTGTCGTTGTTTCGACTGCCTGTCGCATTCTGACGGAAAAAGAGCCTTTGCTGGATGTTGTGATGATCAACAGCAGCAGAATGGCTTCTGAAGAAAAACCTTTTGAGGATTTTTTTCGGGACCAGGGCTATGAGTATTTTGATGGTGCGGTAGAGCTGAATAATCGGATCTGGATGTACGGAGATCAGGAAATAGCGCTAGCCGGTGCACAGATGCTTATGTGCGCTGTGGCCGCCGGAAATACAGATATCTTTTTCTGGGATGGTACGGAGCTGTGTCCTACACTGGCAGACGATGTTCTGATGGATTTATCGAAAATTCTCCCGCCGGAAAGTCTGGAAAAGATTCAGAACCGCCTGGTTTATACGACCAACACGGAAACAGGCAAAATATTTCCTTGTGGAGTAAATCTGTCGGGAACTGCGTGGCTGGAGAGTACAGACTATTACGAGGACTGCTGTGCAGGTGTTGCATACAGTGCTGAAAATAGGAACCTGATGAGAGATTTTATTGCGTATCTTTTAAAACGAGGTGACTGAAGTGGGAAATTTGTTTACAGAAGATAGTATGTTCGGAAGATTCGGTATGAAAATCTGGGAATTAATGGTTTTAAATTTTCTAACAGTTCTGTGTATGCTGCCGATTATTACCGCAGGTGCTTCCCTGACAGCAATGCATTACACGCTGCTGAAGCTCCACAGAGATGAACTGACACATGTATCCACAGATTTCTTCCGGGCGTTTCGCCGGGAATGGAAACAGGCTACGGCTATCTGGCTGATCTATCTGGCTGCAGCTTTTCTGCTGGGCTATGATTATTTGTCTGTCATCTGTCCCAAAATGATTGAAAGCCGTCTGTTTGAGTTCCTGTTCTATCTGACAGCGTTCCTGATTTTATTCAGTGTGACCTGGGTATTCATTCTGCTTTCTCGCTATAAAAAATCCAGTCTTCAGCTGATCAAGGACTCTTTCGTAATCGGAAGCGTTTACATTATTTATACAATAACCATGATTTTGCTGACGCTTTTACCGCTTTTCCTGCTGCTTAGGTTCCCCAGAGTGACTCCGGTCGTAATGCTCCTTGGATTCTCTGGAACGGGTTATCTGGAGACGATGCTCTACAGCGGAGTGTTCGACAAATGCGAAGGAATCACTGCAAAAGATCGGAAAAAACCGGATGAGCTAAATATGGACTGTCTTTAACGTATAGAATCCCCTCTGACTTCTCCAAACCCCTTTTGGAAGAATCAGGGGGGATTTTGCTCGCTTTTTTGGAAAAAAACAAGGTAAAATCTCCAAAAGGTAAGAAAATCAATGTAACAATAATATTTCAAAATCATGAACAGAAGCTGGAATTTGCCAAGACTTACAGGCAACAAAATGGAAATAGAAAAGTCAAGATAATGTGAATTATATAAAATTTACAGATGTACTCCCATGAGGTACTGTAATAGTGCGAGTTGGATGCGCCCGGAACGTGTGCGGTCCAGATAACGGATAAACCAATATGGAGGGAGTCAAAGATGATGTTACAGACATCTAAAACACAGAGTGTCCCCAGAAATGCAATTGGGGGTTCGCCCAGCAGAAGAAAACTGATCACCAACATGAAAAAGAATTGGCAGCTGTATGTTATGCTGATCCTGCCTGTAACCTTTTTTATAATCTTCAAGTACTATCCTATGTACGGTGCTCAGATTGCATTTAGAAAATATCGGGCCTCCGACGGAATCTGGGGCAGCAAGTGGATGGGCTTCTATTATTTCAAGAAGTTCTTTGAATCCTATAAGTTCAATTCTATCCTGATGAACACTCTGAAACTGAGTATCCTCCAGATGCTGATCAGCTTCCCGATGCCCATTATTATTGCACTGGCACTGCACGCATGTATCCATCCCAAATTCAAAAAGATTGTTCAGAATACCATTTATGCACCTCACTTCATTTCCATGGTGGTTATGTGCGGCCTGATCATCCAGTTCTTGGATCCCCGCTTCGGTATTGTGAACCAGATCCTGGTCAGCTTCGGAATGGAGCCGATTGAGTTTTTGAGTATCCCTAGTTATTTCGATGATGTATATGTATGGAGCGGCGTCTGGCAGAATACAGGCTGGGGCACCATTATTTATCTGGCTGCACTGGCAGATGTGGATCCCACCTACCACGAGGCTGCTGAGATTGACGGTGCATCCCGGTTCCGCAGAATTATCCATATCGATCTTCCCTGCATTATGCCTACTGCAGTGACCATGCTGATCTTGAACTGCGGCCGTATTTTCAATGTAGGCTTTCAGAAGATCCTTCTTCTCCAGAACAGTCTGAACCTGAGCGCATCCGAAGTCATTCAGACTTATTCCTACAAGATCGGCCTTGCATCTACCATGGCAGATTTCTCCTATGCAACTGCCATCGGCCTGTTTGTTGCAGTCTGCAACCTTGTTATGATTGTTCTGGTTAACATGATTTCCAAGCGGTTAACCAACTCCAGTGTATGGTAATCCACCGGAAAGGAGTATGAAAAAGTGAATAAATTATATTTAAGAGGCGGCACTGCAGGTGCCCGGATCAGCAAGGGAGACCGGTTCTTTTATATCCTGATTGATATTCTGCTGTTATTCTGCCTGATTATTGTCTTGTATCCTGTCATCCATGTTATTTCTGCATCCTTCAGCTCTGCTGATGCCGTTGCAGCAGGCCGTGTCAGACTGCTCCCCATTGAACCCACTCTGGCCGGCTATAAAGAGGTCTTTGGCTACCGGGATATCTGGATCGGCTACAAGAACTCTGCAATCTATACCTTTGTAGGTACCCTGATTAATTTGGTCTTTACCATTCTGGCAGCTTATCCTCTTTCCAGAGATGACCTGAATGGAAGAAAATGGCTGACCTTCATGATTACCTTTACTATGATCTTCAGTGGTGGTATTATTCCCAACTATATCCTGATGCAGGACTTGCATATGACCAATACCATGTGGTCTCTGGTGCTGCCCAATGCCATTATTGTCAGCAACTTTGTTATCTGTAAGAACCATTTCCAGCAGAACCTCTCTCACGACCTGCTGGATGCCGCCAGAATCGACGGCTGCTCCGATTTCAACTATCTGACCAATGTGGCCCTGCCTCTGTCCAAGTCTATTATTGCAGTGCTTACGCTGTACTATGCGGTGTTCCACTGGAATGCATTCTTTGAAGCAATGATTTATCTGCGCGACGATGCAAAGTATCCCCTGCAGCTAATCCTGCGTGATATCCTGGTCCTCAATGAAGTGAGCCTGGATATGATGTCCGATCCCGAGTTGATGGAAGCAATCGCACAAAGCCGTGAATTGATTAAGTACGCTGTGATCGTAGTGTCCAGCCTGCCTGTGCTGATCATGTATCCCTTTGTCCAGAAGTATTTTGTTTCCGGACGGATGGCCGGTGCGGTCAAGGGTTAAATCTGTAAAATTCTGCAATCGGTGAAGGAGAGAACTATGAAAAAACCTAATATCCTCTATATTATGTCTGATGACCATGCAGCCAATTCCATCAGCTGCTATAATTCCATTCTGGCCCAGGTGTTCCGGACCCCTAACCTGGACAGAATCGCCAATGAAGGCGTCCGAATGGACCGGTACTATGCAACCAATGCCATCTGTGCACCTGCCCGGGCTACGATTATGACCGGCCAGTACGGACAGATCAACGGCGTTCGGACCCTGAATGACACATGGGACTGTAATCAGGGCGTGAACCTGGCCCAGCTGATGAAGAAGGCCGGTTATCAGACTGCATTGTTTGGTAAGTGGCATCTTGGATGTGAACCCGGGGGCTTTGACGATTATAAGTATCTGCAGACTTCCACCGGCAACCAGCAGGGCACCTATCAGGATCCCACTTTTGTGGAAAAGGGCAGGGAAGACCTGGTCTGCCATGAGGGATATGTCACAGACATTATTACAGATATGACTGTGGATTTCTTGAAAAATCGCAGCACAGACAAGCCTTTCTTTGTGATGTGCCATCATAAGGCTCCCCACGATTTCTGGGAGTATCCTGAGCGTCACGAGCACCTGTTTGACGGTGTGGAAATGCCTATGCCCGATACCCTGTTTGAGAACCGTAGCCACCGTAGCATTGCTACCCGGGATTACGGCAGCTCCGTTACCCCGAGAAACAAGATCAGAAGCCTCTATGAAGACTTCTGCAAGTCCGATTATGTGACCGGCCCTCTCACCGGCACCGAGAACATGACCTTTGAGGAAAAGGGTCAGGCAGCCTATCAGAAGTATCTGAAGGACTACCTGCGGACCGTAGCCGGCATTGATGATTCTGTGGGCGAAATCCTTGCAGAGCTGGAGCGCCAGGGTGAGCTGGACAACACTGTGATCATGTACACCTCCGACCAAGGCATGTTCCTGGGCGAGCATGACTACCAGGACTGGAGCTTTGAGGAGAGCCTGCGGGCTCCTCTGATGGTTCGCTATCCGGCTGAGATTCCTGCCGGTTCTGTCAGCGAGTCTCTGGTAGCCAACATTGATATGGCACCTTTGCTTCTAGACTATGCTGGAGCGGAGATCCCAGCAGAGGTGCAGGGTAAGAGCTGCCGGAACATCCTGAAGGGGCAGACCAGTAATGAGGATCGGGATCTCATCTACTTCCGCTACTGGATGCACCGTGCCAATCGTCACGACAATCCCGCCCATTACGGCATCCGCACCAACGATTACAAGCTGACTTTCTATTACGGCCTTCCACTGGATGCCGCTGGAGCTATCGAGGAAACTTCTCCTGCCGGATGGGAACTTTATGATATGAAGCATGACCCCTATGAGACCAGAAACCTTTATAATGATCCTGCCTATGCAGATGTGATCCGGGATCTGAAGGTCAGACTGGAGCAGGCAAAGATTCAGTACCAGGATACCGACGATAAGTATCCTGAACTGATGGAATTGAAGAAAAATACAAGATAATCATGGAGGCTATCATGAAGAAAAAGAATATTGTATTTGTTTTGACCGATGACCAGAGATTCAATACCATTCATGCACTGGGCAATGAAGACATCATTACTCCCAATATTGACTGGCTGGTCAATCACGGAACCTGTTTTACCCACGCTCACATTCCCTGTGGCACCTCCGGTGCAGTGTGTATGCCCAGCCGTGCCATGCTGAATTCCGGCCGTACCCTGTTCCATCTCCAGGGAGAGGGACAAATGATCCCAGAAGAGCACACCACCATGGGTCAGGCCCTGCGTGAAGTGGGCTATCACTGCTTCGGCACTGGCAAGTGGCACAACGGTCCTGCTGCATTTACCAGAAGCTTTGATGACGGAGAAAACATTTTCTTCGGCGGTATGTGGGATCACTGGAATGTTCCTGTGAACCACTATGATGCAACCGGTGAATACGACAACGTCATCAATTTCGTAGTCAACCACTCTCTGTCCAACAAGGTTCAGAAGGTGCACTGCGATACCTTCAATCCCGGTGTCCATTCCTCCACGCTGCTGACCAATACGGCTGTGGATTACCTGAAAACCAGAAATCAGGAGGATGAGGATCCCTTCTTCCTGTACCTGGCATATCTGGCACCCCATGATCCCAGAACTATGCCTCAGAAGTACAAGGATATGTATGATCCTGAGAAGATCACTCTGCCCGGCAACTGTATGGCAGAGCATCCCTTCTCCTTCGGTGTCGAGCACATCCGGGACGAGCGCTTGGCTCCATATCCCAGAACGGAGGATGAGCTCAAGAGACAGCTGGCGGAATACTACGGTATGATTACACATTTAGATGATGAGTTGGGCCGTGTGCTGAATACCCTTCGTGAAAGAAATCTCATGGATGATACTATTATCGTCTTTGCAGCCGACAATGGCCTGGGCATGGGCAGCCATGCGCTGATGGGTAAACAGAATCACTACGAGGAGAGTATCCGCGTGCCTCTGGTTTTCTGCGGCCCTGGCATTCCTGAGAATCAGAAATGTGACAACTATGTCTATCTTCTGGATATTTTCCCCACACTGTGCGATCTGGTAGGCCGGGATATTCCTGCTTCTGTTGAGGGAAAGAGCTTTGCAGCTATGTTCAAAGATCCCACTGTTGTTACCAGAGACAGCCTGTATTTTGCCTATAACGATATGCTGCGCTCTGTCAAGAAGAATGAGTGGAAGCTGATCGTTTACCACAACACCGCCCATGAGAAGCAGCTGTTCAATCTGCGTGAGGATCCTCTGGAGCTGAACAATCTAGCTCAGAGCAATCCCGAGAAGGTGGCAGAACTGACGGAACTGTTGCTGCAGTATCGGGCAACCTGGGAGGATACCGCTCACCGCTATTCCGAAAAGTTCTGGCAGGAAGAGCTGTAAGCCTGGAAGCAGAAAGAAGGACGGATGGTGTGAATAAGAAAACTCCAAATATTTTACTGCTGCTGCCGGACCAGCACCGGGGAGACTGGGTTCCCAGAATCGGATATGTAAAGGCTAGAATGCCGAATCTCCAAAAGCTGATGGAGACGGGAACCACATTTTCTCGCGCAATTACTCCCTCGCCGCTCTGCGCTCCTGCGCGTGCCTGTCTGGCCTCCGGCCGGAGATATCCGAACTGCGGAGTACGGGATAACAGCGATTGTTATCCACTGAATCTTCGCACTTTTTACAGTGAACTGCGGGACGGCGGCTATTCTGTGGGTGGTGTGGGTAAATTTGATCTCCACAAGCCTGTCCACTGGTGGGGCCTGGATGGCTTTATCGATGACCTCAGAACGCTGGGGTTCACCCATGCCATAGACAATGCGGGTAAAATGGATGCTGTGGCATCTGGAAAAATGGAGCCCAAGGATCCGTACATGAAAGCCTTGGATGACCGTGGCTGGCGGGAATATCATGTGAAAGATATGACAGACAGAGGCCTTAAGACACACCCGACAAAGCTCCCGGAAGACCTGTACTGCGATAACTGGCTCAGTGAAAATGCAATCGATATGCTCAATACATTTTCCCGGGAGAACCCCTGGTTCCTTCAGGTTAATTTTACAGGACCTCATGCTCCCTTTGATGTGACTTCTGGTATGCAGGAGCCCTGGAAAAACGTGAGCTTCCCGGATCCCATCCACTGGCAGGGGGACGAAGAGACCATTCAGAAGGTACAGCAGAATTATGCAGCCATGTTGGAGAATATTGACCGGAATATCGGCAGAATCCTTTCCTGGCTGGAAGAGCACGGAGAGATGGACAACACTCTGATTGTTTACTCTTCTGACCACGGTGATATGCTGGGTGACTTCAACAAATTCGGTAAATGTCAGCCGGAAAATGCTTCCATCGGAATTCCCATGGTCATCAGCGGTCCCGGAGTCTGCCGGAACGTTGTAAGCGATGCCCTGGTTGAGCTACAGGATCTTGCAAAAACATTTACGGACTATGCAGGTCTGAACCCTGAGAGCCTGGAGGAATCTGTAAGTCTTCGTCCGGTACTGGAAGGAAGGCGGAAAGAGCATCGTCCCTATTCCCTGTCTGCGCTCAATCCTCATACGGCTAATCTTAAAGCGAAGGGAAATCAGAGAGTATGGCAGGTCGTACAGAACAAGGAATATAAAATGATTATGGAGGTGGACGGAACTGCCAGAATCTTTGACGTTCAGGCAGATCCCAAGGAGGTTTCTCCTGTGTCTCGGCCGGAAATTGAAGCGGAACTGAAAGCACATCTGGAGTGACCATCTTCAAAAGTGTATAAATAGGGAAGCTCCCGCGGATTGTCGAACGGAAAAGGTGAATCTATCCTGTTTCGAGAACACCGTGGGAGCTCTTTTACTACAGAGGGTGAGATGACTTGGAAAAACTGAAAAATTATACAAAACCTTACGCCTGGGTCATTACCTTGACGGTACTTATAAAATTCGGAAGTGCGGTTTTTGAACTGATGATTCCCTATCTTATGGAAATTATGCTGGACTCCAGTGTGCAGCTGCACAGGGTCAGGGAGATTTTTGTCTGCGGAAGTGGGATGATTCTGTGCGCACTGGCTTCATATGGATGTAATCTCGGAGCAAACTTTATGAGCGCCAAAAGTTCTGGTACCATTACAGAAACACTGCGCCATGACCTTTTCTGCAAAATTCAGACACTGTCCTCCCGGCAGATGGATTCGCTGACGGTCTCGTCGGCGGAGTCAAGACTGACCAGTGACACCTATAATATCAACCGCCTGCTGACAGTCATTCAGAGAATGGGCGTTCGGGCACCCATCATGCTGATCGGAGGTGCCGGTGTGATGCTCAGCATGGACTGGAAACTTGCCATGGTACTGCTTCTGCTGCTTCCTTTTATTGTGTTGGTCACACTCTATGTGACCAACCATTCAGTGCCGCTCTACGCAAGACAGCAGAAGGTCCTGGACCGGATGGTGGAGACCACAGGAGAAAATATTGTGGGCATTCGTGTTATAAAGTCTCTGGGAAAAACTGAATATGAGAGAAAGAAATTTGAAAAGATCAATCAGGAACTTACGCAGCATGAGCGGAAGGCAGGATATATAACAGCAGTTTCCAATCCAGCGTCTACCTTTATTATGAATTTTGGGCTGACTCTGGCTGTGGTTTTCGGAGCGTGGCGGGTGCAGAAAGGGGAAATCAGCAGCGGCGTGATTGTTGCATTTCTACAGTATTTTACAATGATCCTCAATGCGACCATCGGTGTCACCAGAATTTTTATGATCTGGTCCAAGGGTGAAGCAAGTGCCCGAAGAGTGGCTGAGGTGCTGAAGCTGCCGGAGGAGATGCAGCCGGAGGATATGCAGCCGGAGGCACCTCATGGGTCTGAAAAGGAAAAAGCGCACATTGTATTTGAAAATGTATCTTTTTCCTATTATAGCCACAAATATGTAATAGATAATCTAAGCTTTCAGCTTTTTCACGGACAGACCCTAGGAATTATCGGGTCCACCGGTTCCGGAAAGACAACGATTGTGAACCTGCTGATGCGCTTTTACGATCCTGAGTCGGGTAAGATCCTGGTGGATGGGCAGGATATTCGTTCCATGAGCTATGAAGTCCTGCGAAAAAAATTCGGCGTGGTCTTTCAGAATGATTTCCTGATGGAAGGTACTGCTGCGGACAATGTCCGGTTCTTCAGAAAGCTTTCACTGCAGTCTCTGAACGAGGCTGTGAGCAATGCACAGGCGGGATTTGTAAAGGAAAGAGGACTGGAGTCCCATGTGGCGATTCGCGGCAGCAATCTTTCAGGAGGACAGAAGCAGCGCCTGCTGATTGCAAGAGCTTTGGCGGCAGAACCGGAAATCCTGATTTTGGATGATGCATCTTCGGCACTGGATTACCAGACGGATGCAAATCTGAGACGCTCTCTGAGAAAAAACTACCGCAATACAACCACAATTCTGATTGCACAGCGTGTTAGTTCCATCTGTCATGCAGACCTGATCATTGTACTTTCCGAGAGCGGCGTGCAGGGAATCGGCAGCCATGAGCAGCTGAAGCGGGATTGTCCAACCTATCGGGAAATTGCTGAAGCACAGATGGAAAGGGAGGAACCGACATATGGCTGAATTCTGTGTGACATCGCGGAACCGGTCCGGAAAACGAGGAACCGGTGAAATTTTATGCCGGATCTGGCGGTATATGGGGAAAAATCAGGGGCTGATCCTGCTGGCCGGAGCCCTGTCAATTCTCTCCAGTGTCATGGCTCTGGTAAATCCCAGACTTTCGGGACAGGCAATCAATGCCATATCCCTGGGAACGGCCAAGGTGGATTTTGACGTTGTTTATCGCTGTGCTGCCCGGATGGTGCCATGCTATTTCTGCTCAGCGGCTCTGAGCTATCTTTTGAATGTGGTAATGGTGAAGCTTTCCAGCTCCATTGCCAAGCAGATGCGAAAGGACATATTTTCCAGCCTCAGCGCCATGTCGGTGTATTATTTTGATGATCATGCCACCGGCGATCTTGTGAGCGTTCTGAGCTATGACATCAGTACCGTGAATCAGTCGCTGTCATCTGACTTCCTTCAGATCCTGCAGACCGGCGTGACGATTATTGGTTCTTTTGCGATGATGATCGTTATTGCACCTGGAATTGCACTGATATTTGCGGTCACGATCCCGCTGACCATGGCAATGCTCCGCTGGATACTTTCGAAGTCCAGACCTCTGTTCCGTCTGCGGAGTATTCGGCTGGGAGAGCTCAACGGATTTGTGGAGGAGATGCTTTCCGGTCAGAAAACAGTCCGTGCCTATGGAAGAGAAAAGGAAGTCATCCGGAAATTCGACGAAAAAAATAAGGTCGCTGCAGAGGCCTATACCACTGCAGAGGCAAAAGGAACCATTGCCCCGCCCTCAGTCGGACTGATTAATAATTTGTCACTTACATTGATCTGCGTTGTAGGCTCCCTGCTATTTCTGAAAGGCAGAATGAGGCTGGGGGATCTGTCCAGCTTCGTGCAGTATTCCCGCAGCTTTTCCGGGCCGATCAATGAACTTTCCAATACCTTTGCAGATCTGCAAAGTGCTTTTTCGGCTGCAGAGCGGGTATTTGATCTGATCGACGGAGAGAGGGAACCACAGGATGCTCACAATGCGGTCACACTGGAAAATGTGCAGGGGGATATCCGTATGGAGCATGTGAATTTCTCCTATGTTACTGGCTGTCCTGTTATCAGAGATCTCAGTCTGCACGCAAAGCCCGGCAGCCTTATTGCCATTGTAGGGCCTACGGGAGCAGGCAAAACTACCATCATCAATCTGCTGATGCGATTTTATGAAACGGAACAGGGCCTGATTACCATAGATGGGCATGATATCAGGCTGCTGACGCGGTCTTCTCTCAGAGGGGCCTTTGCAATGGTCCTTCAGGATACCTGGCTGTTTCACGGAACGGTTTTTGAAAATATTTCGTACGGAAAAGAAGATGCAACCCAGGACGAGGTAATACGGGCTGCAAAAGCTGTAGGAATTCACAGCTGCATTGAAAACTTGCCTCATGGATACGACACGGTCCTTACCGACAACGGAGAATCCCTTTCCAAAGGACAGAAGCAGATGCTGACGATTGCAAGAGCAATGCTGCAGAACGCCGGAATCCTGATCTTGGATGAGGCTACCTCCAATGTGGATACGCAGACAGAGCAGCAGATCCAGCAGGCTATGCAGAAGCTTATGCGCGGAAGAACCAGCTTCGTGATTGCCCACAGACTGTCGACCATTCAATCTGCAGATTGGATTCTGGTTATGAAAGACGGCCAGGTGTGTGAACAGGGAAATCACTGTCAGCTAATGGAGGCAGACGGATTGTACAGTCAGATTTACAGATCGCAGTTTGACCCTGTGGATTGATCGTGTTTCGGAAATATTTAAGGTCGGTAGCCTGGGTTGCCGACCTTAAAATATGCACAATAAATTTATTAATTGCATGAAAAATAAAGATATTCTTAAAATATGAACCGATAAAGTTGACAATAGCATAAAACTGGATATAATTTTGTTTATGGATATTTTTATGGACTTTGTACGGATTTGTTGAAATTTCCATGTAATTTAGATAGAATAAAATCATCACATGGAAATATTATTACGCACAAGGAAGGAGCTCCCGCATTATGAAGAAGCAGACTATATTGACATTCCTGAGATTTATTCTTCCATATGTGCTGGTTATGCTGACCATCCTTGTGCTGGGACAGGAAATTTATATGAACTCCGTTAAGGTCCTTTCGGAAGAGACAATGCAGGTGCAGCTCTCAACCCTGGAAAATTCTATGCAGGTGGTGGACCGAATGCTCAGCGGTGCAGAGAATATCAGTGTTGAGCTTTCCCTGGAGCAGAAATACCGCATTGCTCTTCTTAAAATGAAAAAACGTATTGATAATTTCTATGATTATATTGATGTTTGGAAAACACTCAACAATGCAAACTTCAATAAGGAATACGTGCTTGACTATGTCATTTATTTTCCCAATAATGAGTTCCTGCTTACATCCAAAACAGCATCTACCTCTCCTGAGCTCTATTATGAGGATCAGATCATCTATAACAATATGGACTTTGAGCAGTGGGATTCCTTCCTTGGTCAGGCTGACCGTCTTGGAAAGATTTATCCGTCTTCGGAAGTCAAACTGTACCGACAGAAGCAGCGGGTGTTATCCTATGTGCGCGTAGTTCCTTTTGATCTGAAGGAGCCGGAGGCGGTATTACAGATTTTTATACGGGAGAAGGATATTCTGGATGCTTTTGATGATTATGTCCAGGATAATCACGGCCTGGTTGCGATGCTGGATCCTGACGGGAACATCCTTACCTCCAAGGGAAATTACGAGCCCTTGGAAAACGTCCTGGGAAAGCTGTCCTTTGAAAAAAAACGGGATTATCTTTATCTGGCACCGGAAAAAGATCAGAAATGGGGAAATTATCTGGTTTATACCGTTTCCCCGGAGTCCGGGATTACTTATATATCCATTCTTCCGGAAGAAATTATTTTGGAAAACGTCAACAGTGTAAGACAGGAAGTTCTGGGAATTTCTGCGATTATTCTGCTGATTATTATGTTCTTGGGATTCCTGGCAACTTTTCAGAATGTGAAGTCCGTGAAGAAGATTTCCCAGAAACTCTGGGACTTCGGAAACCGGAAAACTGGAATGACAGATGCGTACTCCGCGATCAATGAGAATCTGGACAGCCTGCTGGCCAGCCATGACAGACTGTCTGTTACCTTCCAGAAACAGGCCTCCCGCATTATTAACGGCATGACCATGGACCTGATCATGGGCCTGTGCGGTAATGTGGAGGAAGTCCTGGATACCGTGGAGGAGACGGGAATAAAGGTCCGCACAAAGAATTATTGTGTCGCAATTTATAAAATCGCAGCACCGGATAATCTGGCACTTCAGAAGCTTGTGGTGGAAGATGCCATTTTGGGCCAGAGTCAGAATGATGTGCTGGTGGCCGATTATGCCAAGGATCGGATCGCTGTCCTGTTCTGCAGCGACAAGGACAGTCAGGCGTTCCTCTCGATGGTGGATAAGCGGCTGCATCAGAGCACTGCAAGCATTCATGAGAAGGGTATAGAAGGTTTCTGCGTGATCGGACCGGTGGTGGAATCGGTGGAAGACATCCATAAATCTACCGCGGCAGCTGCAAGAACCATTCTGAATATTCTTTTTGACGGAAACGTGACGGTTTATGTCTACGATAACATCTATAAGAATTATGCCAATGTCCTGTACAACTTCGAAACGGAGCAGAAAATCATTAATATGGTGAAGCAAGGCAATGACGAAGGTGCACAGAAGTATCTGCAGAATCTGATTTCTGAACGCATGGCGGCGGAAGATAACATTCTGAAACGGAAATCTTTTTACCTTCAGCTTTGCGGAACGCTTGCCAAAATTCAAAGCGAACATGTCAGATATTCTGAGCTCTATAAGCGTATCGAACAGAGCAATAATGAGGAAGATATAATCCGAATTCTGAAAGACAAATATTCGGAAGTCACAGAGGAATATCTGGCACAGAAGAAAAACGGAAACAGCGATATTATTCTCGTAATTCAGAAGTATATTCAGGATCACTACACAGATCCCTCGCTATGCCTGGCTGAAATTGCGGAGAAATTCAATATTTCGGAGGTATATTTCTCTCAGACCTTTAAAAATGTGACCGGTGAGAATTTCTCTGGATATCTTGAAACTATCCGCATGGAACAGGCCAGATACCTTCTGCGAAACAGTGATAAGACAGTGGAGGAAGTGTCCAATATGGTAGGCTACAACAGTATCAATACCTTCCACAAAGCGTTTAAGAGAGTGAATGGCGTAACACCCGGTGCATTTAAAAAAATTCAATAAACCCAGAACTCCGGTGATTTATTGAAAAATTACCGGAGTTCTTCAGCTTGGGGGAGAAATACATATTTACATATGGTTGTCAGTGCGGTATATATAATGTAAAATGAAACCAGTGAAAGGAAAAGAAGATGAGGGATAAAGTATATATAAGAGTCTGCGCTGGCATCCTTGCAGTTCTGATGCTTACCGGTTGTACAGGCAGGACAGCTGCGGAACAGAAGTATAATCAGGACCGTCCCGCTTCGGATGGTGCACCGGCGCAGGTGGATACACTGAAAGAGAAACCATTCCCGATTACGGAAGAGCGGTATGATCTTCGAATTATGGTACAGGTTCCTAGTCAGGTGCTGGATTTGCTCACCAACAGCTTCACTATGGAATATGAGGCCAAAACCAATGTGCATGTGGACTGGGATATCGTGTGCCAAAATGCCGTGGCGGAGAAGCTGAATCTGGCGCTTGGGGCCCAGAAAGAGCTGCCGGATGTCTTCCTGAATATGGAAATTTCCAACAATCAGGTGGTTTCTTATGGCGTTGACCGAAAAATACTGGTTGATCTGAAGCCGTATATTGAGAAATATGCCCCCAATATTCGAAAGATGCTGGATTATAATCCTATGATCCGGAAAGCGGTAACAGCACCGGACGGAGGTATTTATACACTGCCCAGTTTTGAGGAGTCTTTTCATACCTGTTATCCTCAGAAGGCATGGATTTATAAACCATGGCTGGATACTCTGGAACTGGAACTGCCTACAAACCTTGATGAGCTGGAAGTTGTCCTGACAGCATTCCGAGATCAGGATCCCAACAGAAATGGTAAGAAGGATGAAATCCCCATGACCGGGGCCGTTACCGGCTGGATGACCAAGCCGCTTTACTATCTGATGTGTCCTTTTATCTATGCGGATCAGGAAGAGATGTTTAATGTAGATGCATCCGGAAGTGTGTCGGCACCGTTTGAGGAGCCCCAGTGGAGGGAAGGTCTTTCTTACATTCACAGGCTCTGCGCGGAGGGGCTGCTGGATCCCAGGGCCTTTTTCCAGGATCTTTCCCAGTTGAAGCAGATAACCATGTACGAAGGAAACAATATTGTGGGTGTTGTCACAGCCGGTGCTCCGGGTGGCTTTATGTCCATTGACCATCCGAGATGGGAAGACTGGATTGCACTTCCACCTATGATGGAAAAGAACGGAAGCTGTGTTACAGCAACCAAACCGCTGAGACTTGACATTGGAAAATTTGCAGTCACCAGGGAGTGTGAAGATCCTGCGGTAGCGGTTCGGTGGATTGACTATTTTTATTCAGAAGAAGGCACTCTCCGGGCAACTTGCGGTGTGGAAGGCAGAGACTGGAGATGGGCGGAAGAGGGAGAAATCGGCCTGAACGGGAAACAGGGAAAATTTGTGAGAATTACGCCGTTTGTGGCCAAGCAGAATTCTCATTGGGGAAAGATGGTCCCTTATTTTCAGCCTGATTCCATGCGGAATTATCAGGTCGAGGTGTCTGACCATACGGAACAGATGCTCTATGACGTGACGGCTCGGTATTACGAGAAATACGGTGTGGAGAATGTAATGTACCCCTTGTTTTTCCCGCCTGAGAGTGTTGAGGAACTGGAAAAATCCGTTTTCCTGATCAGTGACTATGTGCAGGATGCCAGCACCAGGTTCATCTTGGGTGAATGGGACGTGGATAATCAGAAAGTATGGGATCGGTATCTGTCAGAACTGCAGGGACTGGGACTTCCTAATGTCCTGGATCAGTATACAGAAGTCTATCGGCAGCAATATGTCCGGTGAAATTCAAAAACGGCAGCAGGGCCGGGAGCATATAACGCTCCCGGCCCTGCTGCTTGATTTTGTGGGTTGTGCAGTAAATATGTGGGAAAGAAAGAAAAAAACAGGTTAAATCATATAAAAGGCAAGCTTGAATTAAGAAAGTCACAGAAGAAAGGTATATCGTCACAGAGAATCCATCCTGCAAAAGGGAAGAAAGTACATGGAATATGAATTATGTGCAATTTACAGAAGAGAAGAGCTGAAATAGAATGATGGCAACGGATTCCTGATACACAGATCTGACCTGCTCCGGCGGACTTCCGTACGGAAGCGGCAATCGGTAAGGCGGGATTCCTCAGAGCGTGAAATCTATAGGATAAGGAGAAAACAAGATGAAAAAGCAAAGATGGATTCACACCACTGTTTCTGCAATCCTTGCTGCTGTGATGCTGGCAGGATGTGCACCCGCTGCAGAAACCGAAAAGCAGGAAGCGCCTGTAGAAACCGTAATGGCAAACTCGGTAGCTTCAGATGCAGAAGTATTCCCCATTACTCAGGAGAAGTACGATCTGCGTATTATGGCAGCTAAGGATGCCAACATTGAAGATATCAATACAAACGAATTCACTATTGAGTATGAAGATCTTACCAATGTTCATGTGAACTGGGAACTGATTCCCTCCAAGAGCACTTCTGAGAAGCTGAATCTGGTTCTCGGTACTCAGGAAGATCTGCCTGATGTATTCCTGGGTATGAATCTTTCCAATGAGCAGGTTATGACGTATGGTGTTGACCAGAAGGTGCTGATCGATCTGACCCCCTACATTGAAAAGTATGCTCCCAATGTGACCAGAATGCTGGAATACAATCCCAACATCCGCAAGGCGGTTACTGCTCCTGACGGCGGCATTTATGCCCTGCCTTCTTGTGAAGAAACGCTTCACACCCGCTATCCTCAGAAGGCATGGATCTACAAGCCGTGGCTAGATAAGCTTGGTCTGGAAGTACCTACCAATCTGTCCGAGTTGGAAGCTGTTCTGACTGCATTCCGCGATCAGGATCCCAACGGCAACAACAAGAAAGATGAAATTCCTCTGACCGGTGCTACCACAGGTTGGCTAACGATTCCTATCGACTACCTGATGAGCCCCTTTATTTACACTTACCAGAAGGAGCGCTTCAATGTGGATGCCGAAGGTAATGTCACCGCTCCCTATGCAACTCCCGAATGGAGAGAAGGCCTGAGATACATGCATCATCTGTGCGAAGAAGGCCTGATGGACCCTCAGTGTTTCGTTCAGGACCAGGCACAGCTGAAGCAGCTGACCATGATCGAGGGTGAAAACATTGTCGGTGTTGTCACCGCAGGTGCCCCCGGTGGATTTATTGCAGTTGGCCATAAGCGTCAGCCTGACTGGATCGCTCTGCCTCCTATGGCAGATGACGAAGGCAACTGTATCACTGCCAGCCTGGAGCTGAATCTGGGTCTGGGTAAGTTTGCAATTACCAGAGACTGCAAGGATCCTGCTGTTGCAATGCGCTGGATCGACTATATGTACTCCAAGGAAGGCGGTCTGCGTGCAACCTGCGGCGTGGAAGGCAGAGATTGGAGATGGGCTGAAGAAGGCGAAATCGGCCTGAACGGCAAGCCCGGTGTTTACACCAAGATCCTCTACTTTGGCAAGACTCAGAATGCTCACTGGGGCAAGATGATCCCTGACTTCTCTCCTGATGAGCAGCGTAACGGCCTGGTCGATACCAGACCGGAAGGTGAGCAGATGCTTTATGATGTTACCGCTAAGCTGTATCTCCCTCATGCCAAGGATATGGGCATTCGTCCCCTGTTCTTCCAGCCTGAAGATGTTGAGCAGATTGCAGAGTCCCTGTACCTCATCAATGATTTCGTGCCTGAGGCATATTCCAAGTTTATCCTTGGCGAATGGGACATTGATGACGATGCACAGTGGGAGGAGTATCTGGCAAACCTGGACTCCATGGGGTTGCCCAGTCTGCTAGAGCACTACACTGATGCATATAAGGCACAGTATGTTGAATAAGTGATTTAAACCATTATCTACACTCTATGAGCTATGTGGAGGAGGCCGTTTTACGGCCTCCTCTATATGCTTTTCCGGGGCTGCCTCCTCGGGAAGAATGCCCCGGAGAGGAACAGCGGAATCACTGCAGTGCTGCATTGCATAAGCCGTAAAATCAGGCATATAAGGCTAAAACGGGCAGATATGAAGAAAAGAAAGAAAAGTATAAAAAATCATACTGGAGAAAAAGATGGAGGAATCCCTTTTGAACATAGAAAAAAGACAGGAAAAAGAAAGTGCAGAGAATATGAATGAAATACAATTTACAGAGAAAATTCTCTGCTTTACAATGAAAACAAGCAAGCAAAAGAAACGCAGAAAGGTGGAGAATAATGGAAACAATCAAGTACTATGTATCCCCGGATGGTGATGACAGCTGGACTGGCAGAACTTCCGGGCGAACAGAAGGAACAGACGAAGGCCCGTTCCGGACGATGGAGCGCGCCAAACGTGCGGTCAGACAGCACACGGAAGGTGAGATCCATGTGATTTTTCACGGAGGCTGGTATCCGGTCAGAGATACGGTGGTTTTCTCTATGGAGGATTCCGGAAATGCCGGAAAGTCTGTTTTCTATGAAAACTATCCCGGAGAAGAACCGGTGTTTTCCTCAGCAGTCTGTCTTGAAGGCTGGGAGAAGGTTACATCTGGAGTCCCCGGCCTTCCGAAGGATTCCTATACGAATTTGTGGCGTGCCAGATTCCCGGAGGGAGTTCAGAAAATTCTCACTGTTTTTAATGGAGAGAAGGCACTGCAGCGCTGCCACAGCGAGCTAACGATGCCTCCGAAAAATCATAAATATACCCGGATGGACAGCCTGAATGTATCCTGCGAAGAGGAGCGCCCGCTGCTGCGGCGGATTGATTTCCCAGCCGGATTTATGAAGAAGCGGGAGAACATGACGGATGTGGAGATCCGCTTCATGCCGGTCCCTTGGACCATGAATCTTCTGCCTGTGGCGGATGTGGACGAGGATGCCTGTATTGCAACCCTGGCAGTAGAAGCAACGGATCCGGCTTGGGCAAAGTCCAAGGGTATGCGCGTGGAAAACGATATTGCATATCTTACCGAGCCTGGCACCTGGTGCGCCAATTCCCTGACACGGGAAATCTATTACATTCCCGAGGGAGAACGGCCGGAAGGTGTTTTTTACGTTCCTGCAGTACAGGAATATATTTGTGTGGAGGGGCAGATTGACTATGACGGCCCGAAGGATGTTCTGGTGGAAAATCTGCATTTCTCCGGATTCACATTCCTACACGGTATGCGGGATACCACTGAGGACGGTTATAAGGGCCTGGGCATTCAGCATGACTGGGAAATGTTCGACAAGCCCAATGCACTGTTCCGTTTCCGCGGTGCTGCCAACTGTACTGTAGAAGACTGTTATTTCCACAATACCTCCGCTACGGCACTGCGTCTGGACCTTTCCTGTCAGCATATCCGGATTGCCAATAACATGTTTGACGGTATCGGCAATATGGGCATTCTCCTCTGCGGCTACGGTCCCGGTACCAAGGACGAGAACCATGACAATGAGATCCTGAACAACGTAATTACCCGTTGCGGTGAGGAGATCTGGCACGGCCACGGCATCTTTGTCTGGCAGAGCGGAAACAACCTAATCGCACATAATAAAATCCATGATTCCGCCCGTAAGGCAATTGGCCTCTGCGGTGTCCGCATTACCATTCTTCAGCATCCTGAGCATACTTTTGATGAAGCATCCAGAACCATCCGCTGGAAAGAAATTCGGGAGACAATGGTGGACTCTGAAGATGAGTTTGAAAAGTATCTGCCCTATCTGCATGCACGGAACAACAAAGTGGTTCGTAATGAGGTTTACCGTGTTCTGGAGAAACTGGGGGATGGTTCTGCAGTGAATATCTCTGGAGCTGGTGACGGCAATCTTATCGAGGAGAACTACATCCACCACATTGCCACTTATAATGCCAGTGGTGCCATTCGGTTTGATGACTGGCAGAGAGGCACCACGGTCAATCGGAACATTATTTATATGTGCAATCTGGTGGGCGTGGTCCGAAAGAACTATAACGATGTCACCAACAATGTCCTGGTGGATGTGAGCTGCCGTAGCGGATATCTGCGCTTTGCCTCCTATCCCAACGAGAAACCCGGCTACGGTTCAAAAATCTCTGGAAACATCATGATGGATACCGGAGATGAGATGAAGGTATTTAGCAGCGGTTATCTGGTATCTGACGGAGCCTGCCTGCCGCAACACTGCCGTATCTATAATAATCTGTATTGGTGCAGCGGTAATCCTCAGTGCTGCGAGGATCATCTGAAGGAAATGAAGGAGCTGAAATCTGATCTGGAAAAAGACAGTCGGGTTGCAGATCCCATGTTCCGGGATATTCCAAACGGAGACTTTGACTTCCTGCCCGGATCTCCTGCAGAACAGATGGGAATCAGACCCATTCGGATATCTGAAATCGGCCTGACTTCGGATTTCCCGAAGCATCTGCTAGAGAGAGAATATCACAGTGCTCCTGGAACCTATGCCAGAGGCAAGGATCCAGAAAAGCAGAATTATGCTTGGTGGTAAGGAGAGAATGTAATGAGCAGATATAATGACGCCTATCTGCAGCGGCAGATGAAAATTGTAAATGCTGGCCTGGGACAGTTCATTCATTTCAACAGTGCCACAGAGCAGTTCTGTGTGATGCTTGATGACGTAAAAGACTGGGAATGGCAGATGGAAAACCGTACCGGAATCCGGAAATACCCCTTTGACGAAAAAACCTGGAATCCGGATCAGCTGGACTGCAGGCAGTGGGCGGAGGCTTCCGGAAAACTGGGAGCCGGTTTTGCCTGCCTTACCGCAAAGCACCACGAGGGTTTATCTGGCCTACAAAAACAACGGAGCACTGCGTCCGCAATGCGAAATGCACCCGGGATGTGGTGGGCGAGTATCTGGAGGCATATCGCAGCGCCGGTATTGAAGCGGGCCTTTACTTCTCCATGCTGGATCTCAACGAGCAGATCGGCCGTTATCACTGTACCCGTGAGCAGGTGGAATTTACCAAGGCTCAGCTGGAAGAACTGCTGACCTGGTACGGTAAAATTCCGTTCCTGATCATTGACGGCTGGCACGCCAAGTGGGGCGGACCCAGGTATGAGAATATGGACTATACCGGGATGGAGGACTTTATTAAGTCCATTCAGCCGGACTGCCTGATCCTCAACCACAGCTGTGAAAACAACCTGGATCACACGGACTTGGTGTTTTTTGAAAATGCTGCAGGACAGGA
>RCNI01000457.1_pt1 | contig 25777 bp, 12 predicted proteins | sample 2041151 | NCBI WGS metagenome assembly RCNI01 (sample SAMN09708214, study PRJNA481090) | feces metagenome | isolation source: feces | place: Antarctica: Albino Rookery | reverse complement strand
TGTCTCGATACCGCCGGATATGGCGAGGGAGACTACGAGGAAATCTTGGCGCTGACGGATCTCGTGCTGTTCGATGTGAAGCATATTACCAAGGAGGGTTACCGCACGGTTACCGGACAGGAGCAAGAGGAATCTCTCCGCTTTTTGGAAACCGCCCAGCGGATGGGAACACCTCTGTGGATTCGCCACGTGGTGGTACCGGGCCTTACCGATGGCGAGGCGCATTTCCAGGCCCTGCGAGAATATCTCAAGACGATTCGGAATGTCGAGAGAATAGAATTGTTGCCCTATCACACGTTAGGTGTGAGTAAATATGAGACCTTAGGCATCCCATACCCCTTAAAAGGCGTGCCGCCCCTGTCGAGCCAAGATTTGCAGGAGTGGCAGGAACTTTTAATGCAAGACCTAAAAGAGAGAAACAACCAATAAAAACAGAAAAACGGAGGAGAACAACACCATGAGCATTGATGTGAATTGCACCGCATGGCAGGGATTTCAGACCGGCGAATGGCGTCATCTGGTCAATGTCCGCAACTTCATTCAGAAGAACTACACCCCCTATGAGGGCGACGACGCCTTCCTGGCGGGTACGACCCCCCATACCGACAAGGTTTGGGAGAAGGCCCACAACCTTATTTTGGAGGAGCTGAAGAAAGGCATTATCGGCGTGGAGACCGATGTGATTTCCGGCATTGACAACTTCGCCCCCGGCTATATTGATAAGGAAAACGAGGTCGTGGTGGGTCTGCAGACCGATGCCCCCCTCAAGCGCATTGTCAACCTCTACGGTGGTATGCGTACGGCAGAGTCCGCTCTGGAGCAGTATGGCTATCACCTCAACAGCGAAGTGGAGAGCCACTTCCGCAAGTACCGCAAGACCCACAACGATGGCGTATTTGATGCCTATCCCCGCCGCACCCGTGTGGCACGCTCCGTGGGTCTGCTGACCGGTCTGCCCGACGCTTACGGCCGTGGCCGTATCGTGGGTGACTATCGCCGTGTGCCCCTGTACGGTACCGACTTCCTCATCGAGGAGAAGATGAAGGATCTGGATCTGCTGGACGGCCACATGGACGACGAGCGTATCCGTCTGCGCGAAGAGGTGCAGATGCAGATCCGTGCTCTGAAGGAGATGGCATCCATGGCTGCCAAGTACGGCTGCGATGTGACCCGTCCCGCCGAGAATGCACGTGAGGCTGTACAGAACCTGTACCTGGCCTATCTGGCAGGCGCCAAGGAGAATAACGGCGCTGCTACCTCTCTGGGTCGTACCGCTACCTTCCTGGATATCTACATCCAGCGTGATATGGAGAAGGGCATTCTCACCGAGGCCGAGGCTCAGGAGCTGGTGGATCAGTTCATCATCAAGCTGCGCCTGATCCGTCACCTGCGTACTCCCGAGTACAACGAGCTCTTCGGCGGCGATCCCACCTGGATCACCGAGGTGCTGGGCGGCATGGGCGTGGATGGCCGTACTCTGGTCACCCGTACCACCTTCCGCTACCTCCACACTCTGACCAACCTGGGCACCGCTCCGGAGCCCAATATGACCGTGCTGTGGAGCCAGAACCTGCCCGAGAACTTCAAGGCTTATTGCGCCAAGATGAGCATCGATACGGACTCCATCCAGTATGAGAACGACGATGTGATGCGTCCCCTGTACGGCGATGACTACTGCATTGCCTGCTGCGTCTCCGCCATGACCGTGGGTAAGCAGATGCAGTTCTTCGGTGCTCGTGCCAACCTGGCCAAGAGCCTGCTGTACGCCATCAACGGCGGCGTGGATGAGAAGAAGGGTGTGGAAGTCGTTCCCGGCATCCAGCGCGATGAGGACGAGGTTCTCGACTACGTCAAGGTGCTGAACAACTACAAGAAGGTGCTCTCCTATGTGGCAGAGCTCTATGTGGATACCATCAACATCATCCACTATATGCACGACAAGTATGCCTACGAGGCCAGCCAGATGGCCCTCCACGACACCGTGGTAGAGCGCCTGGCAGCTTTCGGTGTGGCAGGCCTGTCCATCGCTGCTGACTCCCTGTCTGCCATTAAGTTCGGTAAGGTGCGTCCCATCCGTAACGAGCAGGGCATTGCTGTGGACTTTGAGGTGGCGGGTGACTTCCCCAAGTACGGCAACGACGATGACCGTGTGGATGACATTGCTGTGGAGATTGTGACCTACTTCTCCGAGGCACTGAAGAAGAACGCCCTTTACCGCGGCGCTATGCACACCCTCTCTGCTCTGACCATCACCAGCAACGTGATGTACGGCAAGAAGACCGGTACCACTCCCGACGGCCGCAGAGCCGGCGAGCCCTTTGCCCCCGGTGCCAACCCCATGCACGGCCGTGACGAGAACGGCGCACTGGCCAGCCTGAACTCCGTGGCAAAGATCCCCTACCGCGGCGTGTGCCAGGATGGTGTGTCCAACACCTTCTCCATTGTTCCCAACGCACTGGGCAAGAGCGCTCAGGAGCGCATCGACAATCTGGTGACCATTCTGGACGGCTACTTCATCCAGGGTGCCCATCACCTGAACGTGAACGTGATGGATCGCCAGATCCTGCTGGATGCCATGGATCATCCCGAGAAGTACCCCACGCTGACCATTCGTGTTTCCGGTTATGCGGTGAACTTCAACCGTCTGACCCGTGAGCAGCAGTTGGAGGTTATCAAGCGTACTTTCCACGAGAGTATGTAATGAAAATAAAAATACCGAAGATGGCACTTGCCGTCTTCGGTATTTTTTTGCCTATGAGGGGAGATGCCTTTACAGATGGGAAAGGATCTCCTTTTTGTAGTCGAGAAAGGCGGAGGTCAGCGGGAAGTCCTCACGCCGCGGCTTCGGTTCCTTGATCTCCAGCTGAACATCGGTGTGTCCGTCGGTGAGAAGATAGATGCGGTCCGAGAGCAAAATGGCCTCGTCGATGTCGTGGGTGATGAACAGTGTGGAGAGCTTGATGCGTTCCATCACGTCCAGATACCACCGGTGGACGGAGGACTTGGTCAGGGTGTCCAGCGCCGAGAAAGGCTCGTCCAGCAGCGCCACATTCTGGGAGAAGAGATAGGTACGCAGCAGCGCTGCCCGCTGGCGCATACCACCGGAGAGCTGGGCAGGCCAGAGTTTTTCTGTGCCCTCCAGACCGAACTCCGCAAAGAGCTTTCCGGCCTGTGCTCGTGCCTCTTTCTTCTTCATCCCCCGCAGCTGCAGGGGCAGGGCCACATTATCCTCGATGGTGCGATAGGGCAGCAACAGGTCTTTTTGCAGCATATAGCTGATGCGTCCCGGCTTTCCGGTCACATCCTCGCCGTCCAGAAATACCTGCCCCTCGTCGGGGAGGAGAAGGCCGGAAATGATGTTGAAAAGCGTGGTTTTGCCGCCGCCGCTGATGCCTAAAAGGCACACCAGTTCCCCTTTACGCAGGGTGAGAGAGACGTTGTCCAGCACCTTTTTCCCATCAAAGGAAATGCTGACATTGCGTACTTCCAGTTTTTCCATCAGGCGGCGGGCAGGAAGTCGTTGGTGAAGCCGGTAGTGGGATCCAGAGGAGTTTCCACAAGGCCGTTGTCATTGAGCCAGGTGAAGAAGTTGCCCCAGCGAGTTGCATCGAACTCACCCCAACGGGCAGCGTCGGAGATATACTCCTTGGAGAGATACTTCTGGCTCTCTACCACCAGATCGGCGCTGTCCTTCAGCTCGGGAGAGGCGTTCATCAGGATCTGGGCTGCAGCCTCAGGATCCTCCACAGCGTCACGATAGCCGTGAGCCAGTGCCTCCATAAAGGCCTTGGCAGTCTCCGGCTTTTCCGCCAGGAACTGGTTGTTGGCAATTACAACAGGGGTATAGAAATCGAATACGGGATCAATATCCTTGAAGGCGAAGTAGTCCGTCTCCAGACCGGCGATCTGGCAGGCAATGCCGGCCCAGCCGTAGAAGATCCAGATGGCGTCTACCGATTTGCTCTGGAGAGCGGAAACCTCATCGGTGACCGTGGAGGGAATCAGCTCCACCTTGCTGAAATCGCCGCCGTCCTTTTCAATGACCTGACGCAGGGTTGCCTTCTCAACAGGCAGATCCCATGTGGCGTACTTGTGGCTTTCCATGCCCTTGGGGCTATCCATGCCCTCTCCCTTGCGGGAGACGATACCGGAGGTGTTGTGCTGAATGAGGGCGGCTACAGCAGTGATGTCCAGCGGGGTCTCGCCGGTATAGGCGGCGGCCAGATAGTCCTGGAAGCTGACACCGAACTGGGCACGGCCGGAGGCGACCAGCATTTCTGCGCCATCCTCGGGGGGCTGCACCACCTTAACGTCCAGACCGGCATCCTTGAAGTAGCCCTTTTCCAGTGCCACGTAAAGGCCGGTATGGTTGGTGTTGGGAGTCCAGTCCAGCACGAAGGTGATCTCCTCCAACTTCTCGTCGGGCTGGGTATCGTTCTTAGTGCCGCCACAGGCGACAAGGGAAAGGGCCAGTACCAAGGCCAGAGCCAGAGCGCTGATACGCTTGAAAATTTTCATAGCAATTCTCCTTATTTTGTTTTTTGTCCGTTCCGGAGATGACGATAGGGCATACATTTCCGCTCCGCCAAGTCCACCAGCGCCATCAGCACCAGCGATACGGCAGAAATGAGGAAAATGACAGCGAACATCTTATCGAAGGCGAAGGCTTTCTTCACACGGGTCATGTACACGCCCAAGCCCATGAAGCCGCCCAGCCATTCGCTGATGACGGCGCCCACTACCGAGTAGGCGGCGGCGATCCGCAGGCCGGAGAAGAGCTGGGGCAGGGCGGAGGGGCACTTGAGATAGCGGAAAATCTGCCACTTGGTAGCGCCCATGGAGCGCAGGAGTCCGATGGCATCCCGATCTACAGCCCGGAAGCCGTCCAGCAGTCCCACCGTTACAGGGAAGAATGTCACCAGCACGATGAGGACGATCTTGGGGGTCATCTCATAGCCGAACCACAGCACCAGAAGGGGCGCAATGGCTACGGTAGGGATGGTCTGGGAAATGACCAGAATGGGGTAAAACGCGCGATACAAAACCTCAAAGGCGTCCATGGCTACAGCGAACAGAAACCCGGTGGTAACGCCCAGAGCGAGGCCGTAAAAGGCCTCTTGCAGTGTCACCAGCAGATTGCTGCCCAGGATCGGCAGCTCGTGGATGAATGCCTTCCCCACGTCCACGGGGGAGGGCAGCATATAGCGGGGCACCAGACCGCTGAGGGAGGCCAGCTCCCACAACAGCAGCAGGAGCGCCACGGCGATGAAGGCCGGGGCCTTAGATCTGGTGGTGCTTTGTAACTTTCTTGTCAATGGTCAGGATCTCTCCTTCCGGCTCGTAGACAACCTTCACATAGGCGGATACCTTGGGGGCACCGGCGCGAATGGCCACGTGCTGGCACTCCTTGACGATGTCCATCAGCTGATCGTAGCTCTCACCCTCAATGGTGGTCTCAAAAGGCCCCACATAGTAGTTCAGACCGGTGCTCTTGATGTAGTCGATGACCTCATCCACAATGCGGATCAGTTCCTCGTCGTTTTCTGCCGCAGGCAGAACCTGAATAGCAACACTTGCTTGCATGATATAACCTCCTCAAAAAATACAAAAATAAAACGCCCTGCTGGATTGTCAGCAGAGCGGCAGACGTACACGAAACGTGTTCATACATATACTACCTACGCTGGCATTACCCAGATCAGGTTCAAGGGTCGCGGATATCTCCGCCTCTCAGCTGCTTTGGGAGCTCCCCTGTTTTCAACAATCTATTATAGGAGCCTTTCAGATTTCTGTCAAGTGGGGGCGGGAGCATAGGTACGGAGAAATAGTGAAAAGCGGAGAAGCTTTGGCTTCTCCGCTTGCATCAGTATCTTATTCAACGCGCACCATGCGATAGCCAACGCCTACATGGGTCTGGATGTACCGGGGACCATCGGGACTGGTTTCCAGCTTTTTGCGCAGTGTGGCCATAAAGACCCGCAGGGAACCGACATCATTTTCCCAGCTGGCGCCCCAGACGCTCTGGGTGATGAAGCGGTGGGTCAGCACCTTGCCAATATTGCGGGCCAGCAGGCACAGGAGCTTATACTCAATGGGCGTCAAGTGGATCTCCTCACCGTTGAGATAGACACAGCCTGCGGCGTAGTCGATCTTCAGCTGCCCGTTGACAAAGACGGCATGGGGGGATTGATCCTCCATCTGGCTCAAACGGCGCTGGATCACCCGCAGACGGGCCAGCAGTTCCTCCACGGAGAAAGGTTTCGTGAGATAGTCGTCGGCACCGGCGTCCAGTGCGTCGATCTTGTCGCTGTCTTCGCTGCGGGCACTGATGACGATGATGGGGACATTGGACCAGCTGCGCACACGGCGGATCACCTCAACGCCGTCCATATCCGGCAATCCCAGATCCAGCAGGATCACATCGGGATTGTGAGAGGCGGCGGCCATGACGGCCTCCTGCCCGTCGGCGGCGGTAAGAAAGCCGTAGTCGTGGGCCTTCAGCGTGGTGGTGATGAGATTGCGTACTGGGGCATCGTCCTCCACCACCAAGATGTGAAATTTACTCATGTAAGGTTACCTCCTGACAGGGAAGTGTAAAGCGGAACACAGTACCGCGGGGATGGTTGTCGTCCACAGCGATGGTGCCGCCGTGGGCTTCCACGATTGCGCGGCACAGGTACAGCCCAAGGCCGATGCTGCGGCGGTTGTCGGCAACGGTGTTGGAGCCGCAGTAGAATTTATCGAAGATTTTTTCTTTGTCCTCCGGCGGGATGCCGGGGCCGTCATCGGAGATCTCGATTTGTGCCATCGCCCCCTGTTTGCAGGTGGCGATGCGGATCGAGGACCCGGCGGGCGTATATTTGAGGGCGTTGTCCACAATGTTGACAATGACCTGCAAAATGAGCCGAGCGTCGGCCCGCACCAGCAGCAGTTCATCCTGACAGACGGAGGAGATGTGATGGTCATGTGCTTTACGGCGGCTGTGGCTGACGGCCTCCTCTATGATGTCCTCCAGAAGCTCTGTGGAGGTGTGGAGCGTCATGCGGCCCTCCTCAATGCGGGTGGCAGAGAGGAGATTTTCCACCAGATTGATGAGCCACAGGGCATCCTCGTAGATGTCGGTGTAGATCTGCTGCCGGGTCGCCTCGTCAAAGTGAGCGCTGTTGCTCAGAAGATTGCTGGCGTTGCCGGAGATGGAGGTGAGCGGTGTGCGCAGATCGTGGGAGATGGTGCGCAAAAGATTTGCGCGCAGCTGTTCGCTCTCTGCCAAGATGGCGGCTGCCTCTTTCTCCCGGGCGTTCTTCTCATTTTCCAGCGCCAGGGCGCACTCGCCCAGCATAGACAGAAGAATACTGTGCTCTGAGGGATCCAGCGGGCGGCTGTCGGCGGCAATGCCCACCACACCGTAGACACGCTGATCCACCCGAAGCGCCAGATAGAGATAGCGCGCATCAAAGAGTGTATCTGTGGTGGCGCCGGCGGCGTGGTTGTGATGCAGTGTCCACGCAGCGGCATCCAGCTCCTGCTGGGAAAGGGACATTTCTCCACTGTCCGAAGCGGGGAAGAACCGGGGCAGGGACAGCTGCCCGTCGTTGTTTTCAAAAATAACAATATCACGCTGCAGCAGCTTGGTGATCTGCTTGGCGGCAGCGTGGAGAATTTCGTTTTTATCCTGTGCCTTGCTCAACAGCTGATCCGTTTCAAAGAGGATGCCGGTGCGGTAGGCAATTTTAGCCGACTGTCCGGCCTGTTCCTTGTAGCTGACGGCGAAAGTACCGGTCACATAGGCGGTGATAAACATAACTGCGAAGGTGACCGGATAACCTGTTTCGTAGGCGGAGAAGGAAAAACGGGGCACCGTAAAGAGAAAATTGAAGATGCACACGCTGGCCACCGAGGAGACAAGGCTGTAGATCCGCTGGGACGTGGCCACCGAGGTGAGCAGCACTCCCAGAATATAGAGCATGATAATATTGGCCTCCGTGAAGCCCAGATGGTAAAAAATCTGGCTCAAAACGGTGGCGGCAAGAAGAATGACCAAACTTTTGGCCGTATTGATCAAAATACTGCGAGTCCGATGAGGCGATTTCCGCCGGGGACGATAGGGCGTATCGGCACTCTTGTCGGGGATGATGTGAATATCCAGCTCCGGAACATAGGCCGACAGCTGTTCAGTGAGCGCTGCCTTGCCAAAAGGATGGCGGCGGGCAGCGGCGGTGCGTCCCAGAACGATTTTAGTCACACCCGACAGACGTGCAAATTCGGCGATCTGGGTGGCGACATCCTCACCCACCACCATTTCGATGGTAGCCCCCAGCTCCTCGGCGAGGCGCTGATGCTGATGCAATCGCTGCAGATCCTCAGCGGAGAGGACGGGGGTATAGGGGGTCTCCACGAAAAGCGCGGTAAAGCGGCTGTGGAAGGCGTGTGCCATCTTGGCCGCGGTGCGAATGATCTTGGCGTTGGAGGGAGACGAGGACAGACACACCAAAATGTGCTCGTCTGTGTGGAATGTACCGGCGAGCCGGTCGGAGAGAAGCCGCAGCCGGTCGGCACAGCGGCGCAGCGCGATTTCCCGCAGAGCTGTCAGCTGGGACAGCGTCAAGGTGTCAAGGTGTTCCGGCAGCCGCTGTGGTTCCATGTCGACGAATTCCACTTGCGATGCACTGTCAAAAACGGAGTCGGGGATGCGGTCGGCTGTATCCATACCGGTGATCGCGGCAACCGTGTCATGGAGACTTTCAATACTGCTGACGCAGGCCGTCGTGTAGACATCGACGCCTTGTTGCAACAGCTCCTGAATGTCCTGGTAGCGGCGGCGGTGGCGAAAGCCCTCCGGGTTGGTGTGCGCCAGATGGTCGATGACGGCCAGCTCCGGTTTTTCTGCCAGTACCCGGTCCAGATCCAGTTCCGGCGCATCGGCTGCCATCCGTGGCAGCAGGGAACGCAGTCCCTCAGTCAGTGCAGCTGTCTCTTGGCCGCAGGGGGGTGTCAGAGCAGCCACAAGCACGCGGTGTCCCTTTTCCTGCCGGACTTGCGCGGCCTGCAGCATTGCCTGTGTTTCGCCGATCCCTTCAGCATAGCTGAAAAAGATGCACAGCTGCCCGTTGTTCTTTTCCTGCACGGCCATCACCTCCTTGTGTAAAATATTTTAGCACAGAAAGGCGGTGAAAGCTATGGCTGCGGAAGGAAACCTCCGGAACACGCCCGTCAAATGTGGAAGCACCACTGGACGGATTTGGGATGACCGACCACCAGCAAAGAGGAATTGGCCGGCAGAACGGTGTCGGGGGAGATGTGCATATGTAGCCGTCCATCCTCCCGGATGCCCAGAATATTGATGTCAAATTTCCGGCGGATATCTACCTGCAAAATGGTCTTGCCCACCCACTCGGCAGGGATGGATAATTCAAAGAGGGAGTATTCGCCGTCCAGCTCGATATAGTCGAGAATGTGCTGAGAGGTGCAGCGAATTGCCGTCCAGTTGGCCAGCTGCTTTTCGGGATAGACCACCTCGTCGGCACCGTTGCGCAGCAGGAACTTCTCCTGTACGTCGGTGGCGGCGCGGGCAATGACGGTTTTGGCGCCCAGATCCTTGAGCAGAGAGGCAGTTTCCAGAGAATTCTGGAAGTTGTCGCCAATAGCCACGATGCAAATATCGAAATTACTGATACCCAGCGAGGAGAGAAAATCTTCGTTGGTGCTGTCGCCGATCTGGGCGTTGGTAACATAGGGGAGCACGGAATCCACCCGCTCCTCATTAATATCCACGGCCATAACCTGATGGTTCAGCTCATTGAGCTTGGAGGCAATATGGCGGCCGAAACGGCCCAAACCGATAATCAAAACAGATTTCATGATAAACTCCTTATCCCACTGTCATTTTTTCTTGGGGCAGCTTTGCTGCCGTACGCTGGCGGGGTGCCATGGCTGCAAAGATCAGCGTCAGGCCACCTACACGACCAAAATACATAAGAGCGATCAAAATACCGCGCGACACAAATCCCAGCTCCGGGGTGATGCCGACTGTCAGACCTACGGTGCCGATGGCAGAGGCAGTCTCAAAGAGGCAGGCCAGCAGCGGCAGCCCCTCCACGCGGCTGATGATGAAGCCGCCGGACAAAAAGAGCATGAGGTACATGGTCAGCAAGGTGCCGGCCTCCCGGATGACCTCGTTGGCGATGCGCCGTCCGAAGAAATGGGTGTGCTCCTTGCGGCGGAAAACGGAGAGCGCGGAGGAGAGCATCACCGCAAAGGTGGTGGTCTTCATACCGCCGGCGGTAGAGCCGGGGGAGCCGCCGATGATCATTAAAAGAATGATGATGGCCAGTCCCACCTCGCTGAGCGACGTCAGATCCACTGTGTTGAAACCGGCAGTGCGGGGCGTTACAGATTGAAAGAAGGATGCCCAGAAGCGTTCACCTGCGGGCAGATCGGAAAACTCGCCGAAGAAAAAGTAGATGGCGGGCAGAAGGATCAGAAACGCCGTGGTGGAGAGAATGACCTTGCTTTGCATCCGATAGCGATGCAGCTGCAGGCGGTGTGTGGTGATGTCATGCCATGTGAGAAAACCCAGACCGCCGCTGATGATCAGGGCCATGATGGTGAGATTCACGAGAGGGTGGCTCACAAAATAGGTGAGGGAGGAATAGGGTTCATACATGCCCATCAAGTCAAAACCTGCGTTGCAAAAGGCGGAGATGGAGTGGAAAACACTGTACCACAGCCCTTTGGAAAAGCCAAATTCCATATAGAAAGAGGGAAACAGCAGTACGGCGCCGATACATTCGATGAGTACCACCGTTTTGATGATGAAGCCGGTGAGCCGCACGATGCCGCCGACCTGCGGGGCAGCGATGGCCTCCTGCATGGTGCTGCGCTGCTTAAGACCGATCTTGCGGCCGGAGAGAATGGTCAGTGCCACGGCGATCGTTACAACGCCCATGCCGCCGATCTGGATGAGGAGCAGGATGACGCTCTGCCCGAACATGGACCAGTAGGTAGCGGTATCATGGACGATGAGTCCGGTAACGCACACCGCAGAGGTGGCGGTGAAAAGAGCATCAGAAAAAGAGGTGCACGAGCCGTCCCTTGTGGCAAAGGGCAGCATTAAAAGAAAGCTGCCGGTCAGAATGACGGCGGCAAAGCCTAAAAGAATAATTTGTGAAGAGGAAAGACGCTTTCCAAAGGATGACATAAGCATATCTCACTTCCGTAATTGCATTTTTACTCAATTCTCAGTATGACACAAGAGCTATGAAAAAAGTATTAGTATCACGAGATTTTGTATTAAGATTGCATTAAGATAACATTAAGGAGAACAAATAGGGGAAAATAGCAGGGTGAATAGAAAGACACATCCAAATGTCTACAGTGCGAATACATTTAGAGGAAATATAGTACACGATACAGAAACATTGTGCGTTTTGCGCATTGTTTTATCAGAGAAAAGGGAATATGATGAGCGTACAAGAATGCGGCGGATTTCGGCCGCCGCCGAGAGGATTGGGAGGAAAAAAAGATGGTCAATTTTGCCATGATCGAGGAGGCGCGGAAAGTGCTGGAGGGCGTGGCCCGCAGAACACCGCTGGATCCGGCGCCGAAGATCGGAAAGAATGTCTATATCAAGGCGGAGAACCTGCAGATGACCGGTGCATTTAAGCTGCGCGGTGCCTACAATAAGATGTGCTCTTTGACCAAGGAGGAGGCGGCGCGAGGCGTGATCGCCTGTTCTGCCGGCAACCATGCCCAGGGTATTGCCTATTCCGCGGCGAAGCTGGGGATCGAGGCGGTGATCTGTATGCCTGCCGGTGCACCCATCAGCAAGGTGGAGGCCACCCGTGCCTACGGTGCCAACGTGGTGCTGGTGCCCGGTGTCTATGACGATGCGGCGGCAGAGGCGGCACGTCTGCAAAAGGAGAAGGGGTATACCTTTGCCCATCCCTTTGACGATCCCTATGTGATCGCGGGGCAGGGAACCATCGGTCTGGAAATTCTGGAGCAGCTGCCGGACGTGGAGCAGATCGTGGTGCCCATCGGCGGCGGTGGACTCATCAGCGGCGTGGCTCTGGCGGTGAAAACCCGTAAGCCCGGCTGTCGTATCATCGGTGTGCAGGCGGCGGAAGCGGCTTCCATGTATACCTCCCATCTCAATGGGCAGGCGATAGAGCTGAACAGTGTGTCTACCATTGCCGACGGTATCGCTGTCAAGCGGCCCGGTGAGCTGACCTTCCAGCTGTGCGAAAAATATGTGGACGAGATCGTCACTGTCAGTGAAGAGGAAATCGCCTGTGCCATGCTGCAGCTGCTGGAGGGACAAAAGACCGTGGCGGAGGGTGCCGGTGCCGCCAGCGTGGCGGCGGCCATGTTCGGAAAGATCGATACCACCAAGCGCAAAACGGTCTGTCTGGTGTCTGGCGGCAACGTGGATGTAACCACGCTCTCCCGCGTGATCACCAAGGGACTTTCCAAGTCCGGCCGCATTGTGGAAATCACCACCAAGATCAGCGATAAGCCGGGCAGCCTTCTGCAGCTGCTGCAGATCGTGGCGGATACCGGTGCCAACATCGTCAATGTGAGCCATGCCCGCGAGGCCTATGACTCCGATGTAGGGGCCTGTATTGTGACCATGGTGCTGGAGACCCGTGACCATGCCCATATCCGTGAGATCCGGGAGCAGCTGACGGCGCGGGAGTACTATCTCGTAAAGCGATGAATCAATTACTGCAATAGGAAGAAGAGAGACTGGACCCGGTGGTTCAGTCTCTTTTTCTCTGTCTGCTGTTCAGCCGGCAGGGGTGACCCAAAGCATGAAAATGAAGTATTTCCACCGATGTGATTTGACGGTGGAAATATAGGTCGATCAGCGACGATTTTTTCTTGTCACATGGCATTATAGCGGATTGGTGCAGCGCTTGCAAGGTGGAATTTAAAATCTGATTTTTTTTCATCTTTACAGCCTCAGACACTTTTTGTATAATGGGGAAAAAGAGAAACAAAAAAGAACGCCTGCTGCGGCCGTTTATGCCCCAAAAAGCAGCCGCCAACCATACGGAGAGTTGGGCGCTGACGCTGTGATAAGCGAGCGGATCTTTCAAAATAACCATACAGCAAAACAACCGCGAAGACACCAAAAAATTAAAATGGAGGAAACACGGATGTATTATGAAATCAAGGGTGGTTCGTTCCCAGTGGTAGTTTGCCAGCTGGAGAGCGGCGAGCAGATGATGACCGAGAGCGGATCCATGGTCTGGATGAGTCCCAATATGCAGATGGAAACAAGGGGCGGCGGCATTGGAAAGATGTTCTCCCGTGCCTTTTCCGGCGAGAGCATGTTCCAGAATATTTATACTGCCCGCGGCAAGGGAATGATTGCCTTCGGTTCCAGCTTCCCCGGTCAAATCAAGCCCATCACCATTGGGCCGGGGCAGGAGATGATTTTGCAAAAGAGCGCCTTTTTGGCGGCGGAGACCAGCGTACAGCTGTCCATCCACTTTAATAAAAAGCTGGGTTCCGGCTTCTTCGGCGGCGAGGGCTTTATCATGCAGCGCCTGTCCGGCAGCGGTACTGCCTTCGTGGAGATCGACGGCGAGCTGGTGGAATATGAGCTGCAGCCGGGTCAGCAGATCGTGGTGGATACCGGCAATGTGGCGGGCTTTACCCCCACGGTGCAGATGGATATCCAGCAGGTGCCGGGGCTGAAGAATAAGTTCTTCGGCGGCGAGGGTATCTTTAATACGATCCTCACCGGCCCGGGCCGCATTTGGCTGCAGACCATGCCCATTTCCAATGTGGCCATGTCCATCCGTCCCTATATCCCCACCGGCAACGGCTGATACAATAGAAACTTCAGAAACCTCCCACCGTGGCTGCGGCGGGAGGTTTTTGTCGGATGGGAGATAAGCAAAAACAGGTTCTAGGTACTGCCGGAGGTGTGAATTTTGCGCACTTTTGGCGATTTTGCGACGTTTAGGGCAAAATGTCTATGGGGAAATAGTTGCCATTTGTGCATAAAGATGATATAATGAAATACCAAAAGTGAATCAATAAGAACAGCTCCTCCCAAAATTCGGGAGCGGAACGGGGTGAGAATCCCCACGAGTGGGTCACTGTGATGCCGTCCATACGGCTAAGTCAGACGCGTGGAGTTGTTTGAAAGCGTCTACCGTCACTGGATGCTTGCATGAAATGTTTTTTGCTGCGCCCGGACGGTTGTTCGGGCGCTTTGTATTTGAAAAATTACATAGATAAGCATCGTGTCACCCGTGATGACTGGCAGAAAGCTGCCAGACGCGGTGATTAGGAAATCCGGTGAGAGTCCGGAGCATTTCCCGTTGCTGTATGCGTTGGAGTCTGTGCTCATGGAGTGATCCGGTCACTGGGGCAACCTGGGAAGGCGAAGCACAGACGCAGGAGAGACGCCATCTCTCCCCAAAACGTGAGCCAGAAGACCGACGATGCGCAGAAAACGGAGTTTTGCGCCTGCATGGACGAAACTCCGCGTTTGTGGTGCGAAAAAAACGGTCGTATCGGTATGGTTGCCGATACGACCGTTTTTTGTCGGTAAAATACGCGGAAACAAGAAATCTGCGGTTTACATAAAATTAAAATAAGGAGGAAGAGCAGATGAGGAAAAGACTGTTGAGTGTAGTCCTTGCACTGGTCATGCTGCTGAGTATGCTGCCGGTATCGGCGCTGGCCCAGCCTGCAGGATCAGACTTGGGCTCAGTGCATGTGATCGTAGAGAACAATGCACAGATCAGTCCCGGAATCAATGGCGTGTGGAAGGAGGGAACAGAGCCATGGACAGGCAAGAGAGTGGACAAAATGGTGCCGCTCAAGGCCGATTCTACCATGGCGTCCTGTATCCATGATGCCGATCCGACGACGGTAGGCTGGGAGGGACCCGGCGCATTTATTACCGAAATCGGCGGACTGTCGGCACCGAATAGCATATACAGCTGCGGCTGGATGGTGTCCATCAATGACTGGTTTGCCGACGAAAGTGCCGGCGCTTTCAATGTTGCCAATAAAAAATTGGCGGATGGGGATGAGATCCGCATCCAGTATATGGTGGACTCCGGTAAGGACATCGGCAGCATTGCCAATGATACCACCAAGACACTGACGAAGGTGGACATCGCCGGCGGCCAGCTGTCGGGTACCTTTGCGGCCAGCAAGAAGAATTATGAGATCACGCTGGGCGAGGGTGTGACATCCGGTCAGCTGACCGTGGTTCCCACTGCCTACAATAAGAATTTCCAGGTGCGTACCTACAAGGGTGCTAACTATAACCCGATGGATAAGGGCTATAAGCGCAGCGAGTCCATCCCGGTGAACGTAGGCGACACCATCAAGGTAGTGGTGGGTGACCCTGCGTGGCCCTCCATGAATAACGGCAACTATGGCGGTGCGGAAAAGGTTCCCGCCGGTGTCTATACCTTTAAAATTGTAGAGACGGCGGCACCTGCCCCCTCTGTGGACAGCTTCTTCAAGAACCTTTCCGGGGTTGCAGAGGTAAAGAATGACACCGAGCACCCTCTGGCAGTGTCAGAGGACGGTGAGGCACTGGTGTCCACCAATGCCGGAATCGACAACAGCGAATCCGGTGTGACGCTGACCTTCCAGAAGGCGGCCAAGCTGTCCTTCAGCTATAAGACTTCTTCGGAGGACTATGGCGACTTTTTGCGAATCAGCAAGAACGGGGAAATTTTGAACGGTGGTTATAAAGATCCCAAGAAGAGTGACTTCTTCGGCGATATGCCGGCGTTTAAGACGTTCTCCATGCAAGTTAATACCGGCGATGTGATCCGGCTGGAATACTTTAAGGATATCAGCACCGCAAAATATCAGGACTGCGCGTGGATGAAGGATTTTGCCGTGGAGCTGCCCTATGCTGTGACCTTCCATGCCAATGACGGCACGGAGACCACCAAGGAGCAGGGCATCTTCGGTACGGCGGCGCTGGAGGCCAACACCTTTACCCGCGAGGGCCATCGTTTTGACGGCTGGGCGGAGACGGCTTCCGGTACTGTGGCTTACGCCGACGGTGCCGAGATCACGCTGACAGGCAATAAAGATCTCTACGCTGTGTGGACACCTGTGTGGACGGTCACCTTCCCCCAGATGCCCGCAGGTGCTGCCATCACCGTGAAGCAGGGGGAGAACGTAATCGAGCCCCAGGAGGACGGCAGCTATGTGCTTCCCGATGGAAAGTATACCTACAGCGCGGCCCTCTTTGGCTATACCCCTGTCACGGATGTTCCCTTTACCGTGAAGGGCGCGGCGCTGCCTATTGCTGAGGGACTTGCAAAGCTGCCCAGCTACAAGGTGCGCTTCAACATCACCCCGGCGGAGGCTGCTGCAGCGGCGGAGGTGACGCTGTGCAACAGCGACGGCACGGTCATGACCGCCGATGCTGAGGGCAGCTATGACCTGCCCAAGGGTGTGTATACCTATACGGTCAAAGCCTCCGGCTTTAAGAAGGTCACCGGCAAGATCACGGTGGACAATCTCCATGTAGTAGAGCCTGTGGCTATGGAAGTCTCCCATGTCTGGGAGGGCGACATTGCCGCCGAAGCACCCCAGCAGGTGGACGGCGTCTATCAGATCGGCACTGGCGCACAGCTGGCATGGTTTGCCCAGCAGGTAAATAATGGAGAAAAAATCAGTGCCAAGCTGACGGCGGATATTCAGCTCAATGCGCCGGAGGAAACACCGGTGAATCTGTGGACGCCCATCGGCAGTGAGGCAAAGCCCTTTGCCGGCAGCTTTAACGGCGCGGGCTTCACGGTTTCCGGGCTCTACATCACGGAGGGCAGTAGAGTCGGTCTCTTCGGTGTCATTGCTGCCGAGGGCAGCGTGTCCGATGTGGCACTGTCCGGCGCAGACGTCAAGGCTGCGACCTATGTGGGTCTGCTGGCCGGTGAAAATAAGGGTACGGTCAGCGGCGTGAGCGCTGCGGCCTCCAAGGTAGCCGGCACCGGCTATTTGGGCGGCATCGTGGGCAGCAATGAAGGCACGGTGACGGCCTGCGGCAACGAGAGCGCAGTGGTGACCCATACAACGACCAAGGACTTTGGCGTCGGCGGCGTTGTGGGTCTCAATGACGGCACCGTTTCCCTCTCCTATAATAAGGCGGAGCTAGTGCGGGATTACGGTAATTCCAGTTATGCCTACTTCGGTGGTATTGCGGGCTATAACAACAAGGGTACCATCGACAGCTGCTATAATACCGGCAAAATTCCGATGGCCTATAAGGCGGGCGGCATTGCAGGTCATGTGGGCTATTCCAATACCATCCGCAGCTGCTACAATGCAGGTACGGTGGAAAAGGGCGGCAGCCGTGCCATCCGCGACGGCATCAACGGCTCTATGGAAAGCTGCTGCTATCTGGACAGCTGCGGCGCTTCGGATACCAGAGCCACCAAGATGACGGAGGCACAGCTCAAGAATGGCACTGCCGAACTGGGCGGCGCGTTCCAGAGCGATCTGGCAGAGCCTGTCAACGGTGGCTTCCCCATCCTCAAATGGCAGGATCCCAATGCGACATATACCATTACGCTGACTGTGACGCCGGTGGATGCCACGGTGGTGCTGGAAAAGGACGGTCAGAGCGTGAGCGCTGCCTCCGCCAAGGACGGCGTCTACAGCTTTACCGGTTTACAGCCCGGTGCATACACCTATGCCGTGTCCAACGAGACCAAGGACTATGCGCCCCAGAGCGGCACTATCACTGTGGGTAAGGCAGATGTGAGTAAGACGGTGGCACTGGAAGTGCGTGTCTACCCGGTGACCTTTATCGTGACACCTGCCGATGCGGCGCTGACGCTGAAAAACAGCGATGGCGAGGTGATGGACGGCACGGCGGACGATGCCGGTACGGTGAGCTATCAGCTGCCTAACGGTACCTACACCTATACGGCAGAGAAGTTCGGCTATGCCATCAAGACGGGCAATATTACTGTCAATAAGGCGGAAGTCCGTGAGACAGTCACGATGGAGGCTTCCCAGAGCCACACACTGACCTTTACCGACCTGCCTGCAGGCGCGGTGGTAAAGGTGACCCATCCTACCGAGGGTGAAATGACGGCCACCGAGCAGGGCGTTTACAGCTTGGTGGACGGCGAGTACACCTATCAGGTGTCCTGCGCCGGTTATGCCAATTTGAAGGGAACGGTCACCATGACCGGGGCCGATCGGAGCATGGCGCTGCCTCTTGCGGCGCTGACGCCGTGGGACGGCAGCGTGGCGGAGGGCTTTGCCTTCGGCGACGGCAGCGTGGCTGATCCCTATCAGATCTCCTCTCCGGCGGAGCTGGCCTATCTCTCCCAGGTCGTCAACGGTGAGGAGAGCAGAACCTATAAGAGCAAGAGCTACAAGGTCATCAATGATCTGGATATGGGCGGCGAGAACGCCTTTATGCCCATTGGCGGCGTGAGAGCCAAGGAGTTTTCCGGCAGCTTTGACGGCAATAACAAGGTGATTTCCAACCTCTATGTGGAAACTTCCGTCGGCAATGGCGGCCTCTTTGGCTATGCCAACGGCAGCACCATCCGTCAGGTGGTGCTCAAAGCCCCGATGATCAGTGCCACCGGAAACGATGTGGGCAGCCTGATCGGTTATGCCAACAGCGGCAAGGTGGAAAACTGCGCCGTGCTGGGCACCACTGTTGTTGCCGAGAGCAGCGATAACGTGGGCGGCCTCATCGGCAGCATCAGCGGCACGGAGGTTGTCAACTCCTATGTGACCGGCGATGTGGGCGGCAAGTCCTCTGTGGGCGGCCTCGCCGGCTACGAGCAGAGCGGCACCGTGACAAACTGCTTTGCCCGCGGCACTGTCACCGGCACAAGCGGCTATACGGGCGGATTTGTGGGCCACAATGACAACATGGACGACTACTGGGACGGCACCGAGGGTACCTACAGCGGCGTCTATACGGATGTGATCGTGGCAGGCGGCAACAACTATGGCCCTGTCTTTGGTTACTTTGATACGGCGGCAAATACGCTGCGCAATGTTTATTACAATGCCGAGGCGGATTGCACCGGCATCGGCACGGCAGCGAAAGAGGACGGCCTTGTTGGCAAGACACTGGCAGAGCTGAAGTCCGACGAGATGGTGACGCTGCTGGGCGGCAATGCCTTTGCAAGACGGCAGGATGAGAGCGGCTATGTGAACGACGGCCTGCCCTATCTGAAGGATACTTATTTTGAAATGGTGGCGCTCAAGAAGCTGCCTGCACCGACAGACCTTGCGTGGAGCGGCAAGACCCTCACATGGGCGGCCGTTGCCAACGCCGCCAGATACCGTGTGACCCTTTATAAGGACGGCACGGAGCTGGCACAGGCAGAGAGCGACACGGCGTCCGTGGATCTGACAGCCCAGATCGGTCTGGGCGGCCCCGGCAGCTATACCGCCGCCGTGCAGGCCATCGGTGATGGCGTACAGTACGGCACCAGCGAACTCTCCGGGCAGAGCACAGCGGCAGAGTTCACTGTCAGCGGCGCTGAAGTGACCTTCCATGTCACCGCCTCCTCCGGCAGCTTTGCCGACGGTGATCCCAAAATCACCGTGCAGGTGGGCGATGTGGCCCAGAAGATGACCAACAATACCGCGCAGTTCCTGCCTGCAGGCACCTATTCCTATACCGTCACGGCGGATACCTTTAAGGAAAAGACCGGCACGGTGACGGTGGCCCAGACGGCCCAGAGCGTGGACGTGGTCATGGAATTTGATCCTGTGTGGAATGGTGTACTGACCAAGGAACCGACGCAGGTGGACAATGTCTATCAGATTTCTAACGGCTACGAGCTGGCTTGGTTCCGGGATAAGGTCAACGAGTCCACCGATGCAGGCCGGAGCAGCAAGCTCAATGCCGTGCTGACGGCGGACATCGATCTGGGCGGTCATGTCTGGACACCCATCAGCAAGTTCGATTCCACCTCCAATGCCTACGGCTATACCGGCACCTTTGACGGCGCAGGCCACCGCGTGAACGGCCTGAGCATCACCGACAGCGGCAAGGGCAACGCCCTCTTCGGCTATGTCTATACCAAGGGTACGGTGAAGAATGTGACCGTGGCAGGCTCCGTGTCCGGTTCGCAGTATGCTGCCGGTGTGGTGGCGCTGCTGGCTGGCGGCCGTGTGGAAAACTGCGTTAACGAGGCCGCGGTGGGCGGCGAGGGCTGCCGTATGTCCGGCGGCGTCGTGGGCTACATGACCAATTATAGTCACAATACTTCTGCTGTGGTGGGCTGCGTCAACCGTGGTGTTGTGACCGGCGGTAGTACGCTGGGCGGCGTGGTCGGCAGTGCCAGCAACGGTACGGAAGTGACCAACTGCAGCAATACCGGCGCTGTTTCCGGCACAGATATGGTCGGCGGCGTAGTCGGATCTTCCAGCCTGCCCCTGCAGGGCTGCAGCAACCATGGCACTGTCACCGGCACCGACACCAAGGTGGGCGGCATCGTGGGACACGCCAGCCGGGCTGTTACCGAGTGCTATAATACCGGCGCTGTATCCGGCGTTTCCAAGGGTGGAAATTACCCCAGCGGCGTGGGCGGCATTGTGGGCAACCTCTATAACAGCAAGGTAGAAGTGATGGTAAAGGGCGGCTATAACGCCGGTGCAGTGACGGACAGCGGCGTCGGAAACGTGGGCGCTGTGGTTGGCTGCAAGAAGCCGGGCTCTGCCGCTGCGGTGTTCGATTGCTATTACCTCGACGGTACCTGCGCCAAGGCAGTCGGTGCCCATGAAACGGAGGGCGATACGGCCCAGAACGTTACCAAGACACAGCTGGAGTCCAAGGCGATGGCTGGCTTGCTGGGCGGCAGCTTCGCAGCTCCCGTGGCAGGCGGCGCACCTGTGCTGCATTGGGAGGATCCCACGGCGCAGATTGTCACAGCCTTTGATGTGACCCCGGAAGACGCTGCCATTGCAGTGTCCAAGAAGGGCGAGACGACCCCGATTGCCGCGGCGGAGGCTCATGCATGGGTGCTCCCCGACGGAACCTATACCTACAGCATTTCCAAGAATAAGTATGATACGATCACCGGCGAATTCACGGTGGCGGGCAAGAGCCAGACGGTAAAAGCCGTCCTGCAGGAGCAGACCTACCCGGTTACCTTTACGGTGACCCCAGCGGATGCTGTCGTGACCGTGAAGGAAGGCGGCGTGGTGGTTCTCCCCGGTGAGAATGGCTATCAGCTGAGTGCAGGTGAGTACACCTACACGGTGGAGAAGTTCGGCTATGTGACCGAGAGCGGCAGCTTTACCGTGACCAAGCAGGCTGTGAACGTCCCTGCAATTACGCTGGAAAAGGCAGCCACCTATGATGTGACGCTGAACATCACCTACGCAGGCGAGACCCCGGCCGATGTGGCCATCACGGTTATGTGCGGCAAGGAAGTCGTGGGCAACAGCGCTGCCATGCGTCTGCCCGACGGCGAGTATACCTATAAGATTGTGGCCGGCGGCTATTTCAACGGTGAGGGCAACTTTACCGTACAGGGCGCGGCGCTACAAGTGCCCGTAGAGATGGCGCTGCGTACCACCTGGGACGGCACCACTGCCACGGAGCCCACGCTGACAGAGGGCGTTTACCAGATCTCCAGCGCGGAGGAGCTGGCATGGTTTGCCCAGCAGGTGAACAATGGACAGCCTGCCATCAACGGCAAACTCCTGACCAATATCTTCATCAACGATGAAAATTCCCAGAATACATGGACGCCCATCGGCAGCTATGAAAAGAAGTATACCGGTACCTTTGACGGCAACGGCAAGGCTGTCCGCGGACTGGATAAGTCCCTCTTTGGCTACGGTGGTAAGGGCGGCCTCATCAAGGGCGTTACCGTCTATGGTGCCATCAGCGGCACCTCCAATGTGGGTGGTATTTGCACGGCGACCTACGGCGGCATTGAAAACTGCGTCAACTATGCCGATATCAGCGCTGAGGGTCAGCGTGTGGGCGGTATTGTCGGCGTTGTGTACGATGGAGGTCATATCGCCGATTGCGCCAACTACGGCAAGATCACAACCTCCTATCAGGGCTCTCCGTATGCCGAGGGCGGCAGCGTGTATCTGGGCGGTATTACCGGCTATGCCTACACCGAGGTACGGCGCTGCGCCAACGCCGGTACTGTGAGTGCTACAAGCGATAACTACGGCGGCGTCGGCGGCATTTGCGGTGTTGCCGAGAACGTTGTGGAAAACTGCTATAACCTGGGCGCTGTCAGCGGCCCCAAGAGAACCGGCGGTATCGTAGGTATTGCCGATGCACAGCATGCGGCAGTGCAGGGCGGCTATAATGCCGGTAAGATCACCTGCACCGGCACCAGCAAGAACCCCTTCTGCGGCGCTGTCGCGGGCGACGTTGCCAATAGCGACGGCGTCACCGTGGGCAGTGTGATCGGCACCTACTATCTGGAGAACAGCTATCAGTATGAGCTGCATAACGAGGGCATCGGCTACGGTTCCGGTGAGGCCACGGCTAAGACCGAGGCGGAGATGAAGACGGATGCCTTTGTCCGGATGCTGGGCAGCGATTTCCATGTGGACGATCCTGCAACGCAAAGCGGCTATCCGATGCTTGCCTGGCAGGGCGGCCGCGCTCCCGAGGCGACTGCCGATGAGAAGGCAGTGGCAGCGGACAAGCTGGCTTTGAACGTGACACCTACCACGGTGACCGAGGCCATGACGCTGGCGCTTACGAAGAAGGGTGACAATGGCTCCACCATTACATGGAGCAGCAATCAGCCCGATGTGATCACTGACGCCGGTGTTGTCACTCTGCCCCAGAGCGGCACGGCGCAGGTGGAGCTGACCGCGACTATCACCAAGGGTGCGGCATCGGATACCCGTACCTTTGTCATCCAAGTGCAGTCTTCTGTCGTCACGGCGCAGCATATGCTCAACGAGGTAAAGGCGGCCATGGGTACCATCCATCTCAAACCCAACTATGGTGCGGACAAGAACATCAAGGATGTGTTCGCCACCATGATGGAGACGAAGATGGAGCTGGCAGGCATGACCGTGCCCGCATCGGATATTACCGTGGAGCTGGTAAGCCCGGGCCACAATAACATGGGCACCGATCAGGTACAGCATATTGCCGATGACGGTACGATCACCTACTACTATGTGGATCCTGCCACCGACACGATGCACGGTGCGCCTATGAAGAATATTCAGTTCCGTCTTACCTGCAACGGTGCGCAGGTGGATTGCGACGCCTCGGCATTCATCCCGTGGGATCGCGGCCGTGTCCGGCAGGAGATGGAGAAGATCGCCGCGGCGCTGACCTTTGATGTGATCAAGGGAGAGAACACGGACGCCGGTGCAGTGACCACCGATTTGACGCTGCCCGCCAGACTGGAGGAGTACAGCTGGGCGACCATCACCTGGACCTCCAGCAACAGCAAGGTGATCCGGGTGAACCCGGGCGCTACGGTGCTGGATAACAGCGTGGGCAAGATCTATGCAGAGACCACGGATACCCAGGTGAAGCTCACCGCAGTGGTGAACTTTAATAAGACCTCTGACAATGAGCCGATGATCACGGTGACGAAGGATCTGCCTGTGACCGTGACAGGCGCTGCTTCTGTGGTGGATGAAACGCTGCAGGCAGCTCTGGATCTCTATACCATCGACAAGCTGAAGGATTCCAAGACCAACGCTGTAGTGGATCCTACGGCGATCGCAGGCGATATCAATCTCCTCAAGCCCAGAGATCTGAAGATTGATGGCAGAGACTACAACGTGAGTGTGGAGGCCGGAACCGACGATGTGGTCATCAACGGCTACCGTGCCAAGGTATACCGTCCCCTGCCCGGTGCCGATCCCGTGACGGTGCCTTTGAAGGTAACCATCACCCATAAGGAGACGGGCAGAGCCCTCTCTAAGGATTTGGGCGCCGTGACCATCCTGCCTTTGGAGCAGTCCGCCATTGATGCAGAGATTGCCCTCATGCAGATGGTGAAGGATCACTTCTTTGACGGTATTGCCGGCGAGAATACCGATCCCATGCAGATCAGCTCAGATATGCATCCCTTCCAGGAGGTATATCTGAAGGACGGTGAACTGGTTTGGGTGGATAACTATCTGGATCGTACAGATACCGGCATCGTGCCCACCAGTATTCCCAAGGATGGTTACGACGAGAGCTATGATCGCTTCCACTCCAGCCATCCCAACATCATCAGGCATGAGAACCTGCTGCTGGCAAATGCACCGATGGAGAACACCACGGTGACCATTACTGCCTGCCTAAGCAGTCAGGACTTCGCCCGCTATGCCCAGCGCTATCCCGATAATCTGCAGCTGCAGAAGCTGGCCAACCAGATGGTCTATCTGGATGTACAGGTGCTGGGAACCAGCGCCGATCAGCAGGCTGCCAATGAGACAATGGCGCTGATCCGCGCCATTGGCCCGGTGTCTCTGGATTCCGAGCAAGCCATTACCGATGCCAGAGCCTCCTATGATGCGCTGACGGAGAAGCAGCAGAGCATGGTCGGCAACTACAACGAGCTGCTGCAGGCGGAGCGGGTACTGGATGTGCTCAAGAGCCCCAAGAGCGATGTGGAGAAGATCTACACGACAACCGGCGATTTGCTGGAGCAGCTGGCGAAGGACAACGTCCCCGATGTGAGCTCTGTCGGCGGTGATTGGCTGGCATTGGGTCTCTATCGCAGCGGACGCAGTGTACCTGCCGGTTATTATGAAAACGTAGTGGCGTATGTAAAGGCCAACTGCAACGACAGAGGACAGGTCTCACACGTCAGCACGGATAATTCCCGCCTGATCCTTGCACTGACAGCAGCCGGTAAGGACGTGACCCATGTGGGCGGCCACAATCTGCTGCAGGGTCTGAGCGAGATGAAGTTCGTCAAGCGGCAGGGCATCAACGGCGCCATCTGGGCATTGCTGGCACTGGACAGCGCTGCCTATAAGATCCCCGCAGCACCTGCCGGTGCAGAGCAGACCACCCGCGAGAAGCTGGTGGAGACCATTCTGGCAGCACAGCTGCCCGATGGCGGCTGGAACCTGTACCACGATGCAGATACGGGGGATGTGGATCTGACGGCCATGGCACTGCAGGCGCTGGCACCCTATGTGTCCGGCGATGCGGCGGTGAAGGAAGCTGTGGACCGCGCTGTTGCAATGCTGTCCCAGCGGCAGAGTGCCTCCGGCGGCTATGGCAGTGTCACCGGTATCAGCACGGAGAGCAGCGCACAGGTGATTCTGGCGCTGACGGCACTGGGCATTGATCCCCATATGGATCTGCGCTTTGTGAAGAACGGCTGGTCTGTAGTGGATGCACTGTGCAGAGGTGCGCTGGAAAATGGTGGCTTCCGCCACAATGTGGACGGCGAGTACAACCAGATGTCTACGGAGCAGGCCTACGAGGCATTGACGTCCTACATGCGCTTTGTGGACGGCAAGACCCATATTTTCGACATGAGCGATGTGACCATCGAGCAGGAGGTCAATCCCGATCCCGACAAGGATCCCAGCGTTGACCCCAAGCCCGACAAGGACCCCAGTGTGGATCCCGATCCCGGTAAAGATCCCAGTGTTGCTCCCAATCCCGGTAAAGATCCTATCCCCAATCCGGGTACGGATCCGGGGAAGGGCGATGCAGCTGCCACCGGCGATAGCAGCCGCTTGGCAGTTTACGGCGGATTGATGGCGGCGGCCTATCTGGCACTGGCTGCGATGATCCGCTCCTCTAAGAAGAGTAGAAAGGCTCGATAAGAGTCTGCTTCCTCAAAGGTGCGTC